>BNJT01001204.1_pt1 | contig 83574 bp, 125 predicted proteins | sample 8540491 | NCBI WGS metagenome assembly BNJT01 (sample SAMD00202455, study PRJDB9452) | human saliva metagenome | host: Homo sapiens | reverse complement strand
ACATGTATTGCTTTTTGGCGTGCACAGACGTTCCGCAGGCTACAGTTAGCCCATGAGTTGACGTCGTGAAGAAGCGTCGGCTAGAGAGCGAGTCGGCGAAAGCCACCGCACTGCACCCGCTTACCAGAAGTCGCCGGAAGTTAAATGTACAAGCTTTCGAGGATGCGCGGCGGGAAGGATCCGAAAGCATGGCAATGGCATATGCTGGCGAAATTGGTGTGGCGACCATCTATGTACGAGCCGGTTTCATCCAGAGAAGCTGATGCCGCGCGGCGCATTGAGCTATGGATGCTGGGTGATCCGGCCGCGCTGAGTTTGAGCGGAGTCTGGCTGTTAGTGAAGATGGGCTCAGAGCGGCAGCATCCGTGACCGCGATTGGCAGCATTTCGTCATCCGCCCAATCGCAAGAGGTGGCTACCGACCTCGCCTGATCTGCAGCAGCCGCCTGCCAGCCGGTCGTAACTTTACCGCATTCTGACCAACGGATCGAGTGCTGGCTGCGCTTGCGCTGAGTTCACAGAAGACGCCTTACTCGACCGTGACCCGGTCAGGCTACCGCACCAATACCTTCGACCGGCTTGGGCTGCGTGGTACTGCCACAAGACACCGGCCCAATGGCGGATCGGCCAGCCACGAATTCCGTGACGCCGCCGACACGGGCGAGGACGCTGCGTCTACAGCACGGGTCCGACCATGCTGCACAACACGCTGGCGTCGAGGCCGCGCCCCGCCATGGCAGAATCGCATGGCGCACGTCCAGCCGCTCACCCGCACGGCCACGCCCGCCAGTTCGCCGCGGTAGCGGTGGCCGAACACCTCAAGCTGCCGCTCGACGGGACGCTGAAGTCCATCGTGCCGAGCACCGAGGACCCCGGGCGCGGACTGGTCAACCGCCCAAGGTCACGGTCTCGTTGCCATGCTGCGTGAGGCGACCATGAAATGAACTGAAGTGAAGCGTGGGCAGCGGTGCCACCTGGAAGGGCCTGCTTGCTACCGAGGAAGAGGATCCCGAACACTTCGGCTCCAAGCCTGATACCTGGGCCCGGTGGCCTGAAATTGCAGCCCCAGTGCGCCGGTGGTCGACCGCACGTCGCCAACATGAGCGACTTCGCCCAGCGGCGCCAACGAGGTGGACCGCCACCACACCGGGCGTGAACTCGGGCCGTGATCTCGCCTGAGCCCCTCCCCGCAAGCGTGTGAGGTGACGATCGCCGCAAGATCCGCAACGCCCAGGCCGTGATCCGTCAGTACGGCAGGGTGCTGGCCATCCAGCGCGGCATCGAGGTGGGCCACGTGTTCACCGGGGCACGCATCTTCGCAGCCGGGCAAGAACGCCACCTACCTCGACGAGAACGGCCAGCTCGAAAGCCGCTGGAAATGCGCTGTTACGGCATTGGCCAGGCCACCTGCCCGCTAAAAGCGCCGCCAGTCAGAGCAGAAACCACGACGACAAGCATCATCTAGCTGAGCGTCCATCGCCCCTCTGAGGGTGGTCGTCTGCCCATGGGCCTGAGCGCCTGAGGCCGCGCGCGCGAGGTTGTCGATCATTGGCTGGCTGGCCGACCTGCAGTGGCCGGCATCCGCGACGTGGTCAGACGATCGCAGCGAGCGCCCAGGCGTCGCGTTTGCCGGACTGGGAGCTCATCGGCGTGCCGCTGCGCGATCACCGTGGGGTGACCGTGGCCTGAAGCGAAGGGCTGCTGAACTTACCGTGCGGCGCGGCATGGTCACCCACTAAGCCGCTCCCGGCACAGATGCTGGCTGAGGTGCAGAAGCTGCCGCCCACGCTTTGATTTGCAGGCGTCGCTGCTGCGCGCTGGGGCAGCCGCACCGTCGGCTGCCCTTCTTTTCACGCGCCTGACAGCGCCTGGCGGGTGGCCAGCACGTACGAGCGGGCCGATGCGTACGGGTGGCGCTGGCCATGCGCTAATCGATGATTCCACACACGAGGCTGCCGAGCCGCTGCCGGGGAGTCGCGCGCAGAAGACTCGAGCATCACGCAGATGTCCGACCGGCTGCCGCGTCGCGCGCCATGCCCGGCTTCAGAGGCACGCCATAGGCCTTTCTCTCACCGTGCGCCACGAGGCGCAGCGCGTGCCGGCCTGACCCTCGAGACGGTGCTGGGCCTCATCCAGGTGGGAAAGCGGTGGCTTCGTCAGCACGCCATCCTCGAAGCGTGGTGCGCGCGGCTTCACGCAGGTGATGCCCTTCTGACGCGCAAAGCTGGGCAACGGCGATGCCAGACGCGCTCTGCATGCGCATCACCATCCGCTGTGGCCGCGTCATCCTGCGCCATTACCTCGACCTGGGAGAACGGCAAACCTCCTTCGCGGCCCTGCTATAACGGCAGCCGGGGCCAGTCGGCATACCTATCCTGATGCGGTCTTTCGCAGCTCTGACAGCGCTGGCGCTTCCAGCCATCCGACGCTTCTTCGCATCACTCATCGCCAACCGACCGTCTGTCATTGCGAGCCCCTCGATTGACCGCTCGTCGGCCCGTTCGGGGCAGGGACGCCGTCCGTCGGTGGACATTATCTCTTTGCTGATGGACGCACCGGCACTAGACATCGGCACCTAAGTGTGTCTCGCCCAATGTATCCCATTCCGGGATGACATGACCACCGCACGACAACCAGGGACCCTCCGAGCCGAAATGTGACGCAGCCCGTGGATCCAGCAGCACGACAACGCCATGGCGCGCGCCAACTGGCGTCGTGGGTGCTTTTGCTGATTGCGGTGTCGCACGCGTGATGGTACGCCTCACTCCGATGGCCGAGTCGGAAGCCGCCGACTGCAGGTCCCGCGCTGCTAGGATCCTGGCATGTCATCGAAGAACTTTAACGAACCCACCAGCGCGCTGGGTTCACTGCGCGAGCGAGGACCGGCACTGGATCTGCGCCAAGAGCGGCAACGCAAGAGACCTCTTGCGGGTGCTGGCCCGCATCCCGCCGACACTGGTTGTCATCGAGCGCGCATCGCGCGTGCAGCACATCGCCAACCGTTCCCGTGCAGAAGGGCGATGCCGTCATCCTGAACGACCCGCCAGGCGCCGCCTCACGCGCATTTCAACAACGAGCAGGAGCTCGTCAACGCGGCCCTCTCGTGCGCTGCCGGGCTGGCGCCATCACGCTGCCCGAGCTGCCACTCGCGCCACGGCGCCGGCCGGCCACCGCCGCTTCAGCGGTGAATATGACCCGACCCGCCGTAACGACGTCTCGGAACTGTCCACTCGCCGGCCCGGCGCTTCCTCGCTCAACCTGTGGACGACGACCCGTCTATCGAGGCACAGCGCCAGACTGATCGAGCAGGCACGCCAGCTGGGCAGCATCCTGGCGCTGCTGGGGCTGACCTCGCCTTCGTGGCCGGGCAGCTGATGCAGAAGCCATCCTGTGCGCAGTGGCTGCAAGGCCTCTGGCTGGGACTCACGTGCCGTCTTCCTGATGGTGCGTGGGCGGCTGCTATCCAGTTCTGGCTGGGCAGCCACTTTCCAGCGTGGTGTGGGCATGGCGAGCAGATGGCCCAGATGGCCTTCTGCGCCTGCGCTGCCGCCCTTGATGCTGACGGAGTCCCGCTGCAGACGCACCGCTTTCGGCACCTGGCCGCATGGTACACGTACGTTGCCACCGGCTTCGCGCGCTGGCCGTCTCCGGCCTGCTGCCGCCCGACATCTTCCAGACGCTGCTGTACTCTTGCGGGCGGTGCCATCGTCGTCACCGTGGTCGCGCATGGTGGTGGTCAACCTCAGCCGCCGCATCTCCTGGTGATGTCGGTCTGGTACCCAGCATCGTTGCTGGACGGGCGGCGGCTGCCAACACGCTCTTCTCTCGCTGCGACATCACCCAGCCGCCGCCGCCCTGGCTGGATCTGGCAGTCCACCACGCTGCTGGCCGTGATGAACGCCTCCACGCCGTCATCGGCCACCCGCGGCCGAGCTGCCGCGCCAGCTGCGCAGCGTGGCAGCTGAAGCCGCCAGCTGACGGCGCTGGGACGCTACTTCAGGCCACCCACCGTGCCGTGCCCATCGGCCTGCTGTCCTCTGATCGACATACCGCATCGAGCGCCAGCCATAACGAAGCGCGCGCGCGCTCGTTCGACGTGCCGTACGACAGCATCGACCCTCATCGGTCCCGGGCGCGCGAGCGGATGCCCTGCCTTGGCCGGCGACAGCGCCCGCTGGATCGTGCCCACGCCGACACGCTCTCCGCCCTCACGACGCCTTCCCACAGGACCCGGCTGAACGCATCCACTCAGAACTGAGAACTTCGAGGAAGCCGACTTTCGTTCGGCGTCTGGAGAAGGTGAGCGCCATCGCCGCTGCGCGTGCAGGCCCAGAAGACTGATACCGGTCACGACGTCAGCTCTACCGACGTCACGGCGCTCAAGCAGGCCGAACACCATCTCATCCACGAGTCCCAGCACGACAGGTTGACTCGGCGCTCGAACCTGCCATGCGGTCTGGAGAAGCGCCTCGAGGCACTGCTGAACGAGCATGAAACGCTGATCAGGTGTCCCTCTGCTACATCGACCCAGACCGCTTCAAGGTGCTCAATGACGTGTTCGGCATCAGGCCGGTGACACTGGTGCTGGTGGATGTCGCGCCGACCGCGCAGCCGGTTGGGCGAGCATGCGGAGATTGCCCGCATGGGGGCGACGAATTCGCCGTGCTGCCTCAACGGCAAAGAGCTCCCGCACCGCCTGCTGGCCTTATCGTGCCCTGGATGCCATTGCCGGCCGCCCTTCGTCATTGCGCCCAAAGCGCTTTGCCGTCACCGCCAGCGTGGGCATGAGCCCGCCCGGCGTGGCCAGACCAGCAGCCAGCCGATCGACCGTGCCGACAACGCCTGCCGCGAGGCCAAGCGCAAGGACGCAACCAGGTCGTCATCTTCCAGGACGGTGAGCGGAAGGGAGCGCCAGCGTCACCACGAGATGGATGTGCAGACAGCCTGCGCCGGACCAAGGAATTCGCGATTTCGAGCTGGCTCATCCAGCTGGTGGTCGGGCTAGGGTGAATCCAACCGGCTTGGCGGCGAGATCCTGCTGCGCCTATCGCACCCCGGACGGCACCCTGCGTTCACCCGCCGGCCTGATCGAGCGCCGCCATCTACCGCGGCGAAATGGCTACCATCGACCGCTGGGTGCTGAAACGGACCCTGCGCTGGCTGGACAGGAACGAACGCGCCTCGCGCCTCTGACTTCATCATCACCCAACCTGTCGGCCGAGGGCGCCATAAGCTTCAAGACCACCTGCTGAGCCAGGTGCGCCGCTACCGGCAGGTCGCTCCCAAGCTGGTCGTCGAGATCAACGAGACCGCTATGGCGCGACGGCTACATGATGAAGCGCCTGATTGGCGGCCTGCGCCAGCTGGCGCGCGCGCCGCACTGGACAACGTGGGGGCTGGCTTCGTGAACCTGTCGGCCATCGGCGAGATCGGTGTGGCCTACCTGAAGATCGACGGCGCCTCACCGAATCGCTCGTCCACCAGGGAGCCGGTCAGGCCGTGCTGCGTACCTCACCGTGCTGGCGCACGAACTGCATTGCCAGCGTGGCTAAGTCGGTGCAATCCGACCTGATGCCGCCGGCACTGGAGCGCATCGGCGGGACCACGGCCAGGCCAGTGCTGGGCGCGCGCCGCCGCTGCCGAATTCGAGAAGCTCGCCGGCACCGCCGCCGGCGTCGAGCATCTGCGGTGCCTGTCCAGCCCCAGGTAGCGCCACTGGCCGGGCGAAGGCCTCTGCAGGACGTTGCCCACACGGGATGCGCTTTGAGCCCCGTCACCGCTAGACCCACCAGCTCGCACATCCGGCGGATCTGACGGCGCCTCCCTGCAGCACGCAGCGCAGCTGCTCGGGGTTCTCCCAGTCCACCTGTGCCGGCTTCAGCCAGCCTGTCCAGCGAGAGCCCGTGGCGCAGCAGCTTCCAGCCGATCCGGCGGAAAGGCCGCCCGCACATTGCAGGCCCACCGCGCCATAAAGCGCACCCGCACCAGATATTCCCTTGGTGGTGGTCGAATCCTCACCGATCAGCTGCCGGGCCACGCGCCCGTCCTGCGTCAGCGCACCAGAAGCCCCACCGAATCGATGTCCAGCCGGCCTGCCACCGCCAGCCCGCGCAGCTGGCTGCGCTCGAAATGGCGCGGTTCGTGTCGCCGGCCCAGCGGTCTCTGCGCATCGATCAGCGTCACCGCCGGCCGATAGCCGTCCTCGGCCTGGCCGTCACATAACCCACCGGCTTGTTCAGCAGGATCGTCACCTGTCCTGCTGCTGGCACGCGCTGCCTGCCGCACTTCCACCACATCGCCCGGCATCACCTTCTGCCCCATCTCCACCGGCCGGCCGCCGTTGATCCGCACCCAGCCTTGGGCAATCCAGTCATCCGCCCGCGCCGCGAGCACACCCCCGTACGCGCCAGATGCTTGTTCAGCCGTTCGCCCTCGGCGGAATCTCGCCCGAAGCCGCGGGCCGGCGCATGCCGCTGGGCCTTTCATGGGCCTTCTCACGGGCGCTGCAACAGGGCCTGCGTCCGGGGCTGAGCCTGTGACCCGGACTGAGGGCCATGCTTCCGGTTCTGCGGACGTCCCGTGCGCGGGCGCCCGCCTCATGGCCTCGGGCATCTGTGCTCGGCGCCGGGTCGGCACGAGTTTCAATGGCGACATCTCTTCGGTATCGGTAACGTTGGGGAGGGCTTCGGAAAAGCCTGACGGGGCTGTCCGTATCGTATCCCGTCCGTGAAATGGACAAACCATCCAGGAGAGTCATCATCGCGCAGGATCCATCGTCCGGAAACAGCGTGGCGTAGCCACCCATGACCCTGCGGCTGACATGCGCGGTCCTGAAGCACAGGATGATGGCATGAGGTCGGACAGCGTAGAGGCTCGTGAGGCTACGGCCCCTGCGTGGTCCCATGTCGGCACCTGGAGATGCGCGCCCGCCGGCAGTGTACCCGGATGGTTCCAGGAGAGCGGCAAGCGTCACCGGCGGGGTTCGCTGGCTCATGCAGCTTGAAGGACTGCTGCCGCATCTGCGCGCAGGCCGGCGCTGGCTGACTGGCGATCTGATGCCGTTGTTGGTGCTGTTCGTACTCGACCCGCGTTTGCGCTGGGCCATTCCCTTCGGCAGAGCGAGTGGGGGCGCTGCTACAACCTGGCGCATTCTATTGACGCTGCCTCATGCTGGCCTGCGCCGTCGGCATGGATCTCTCGCGACAGCTGGGGACGTGGACCGATGCTCCCCACCAGCGGTCTGGATCTGCCACATCGGCCTCAATCGTGCCCTCGGCTATGATCGCGCGTCGATGGCTCCCTGCTTCACGCATCTGATACATCGGCGCCCCAACCGGAAGAATTCGATGGGCGCCGACGGCAGAGGTGATCAACGCCGCGCAATCACGCGATCCCTGATCTTCTCGTACACGCTGGCCGGCACGATCTCTGCGCTTGAGCTCATCCTGCCGGTGTAGGGGGCGTCCCTTCACGATGGCCTGGCGCGCGCCTCGCCGATGCCGGGCAGTTGCGCAAGTTCCGCTTCGGTCGCGCTGTTCAGGTCCAGCTTGCCGACAGACCCGCTGCGCTGTCCTTGGCGAATCCTTCGTGGCGCTGGCCTTGCTGGTGGCTCTCGGCCTTGTCCTTCTGGCTTTCGGCCTTGTCCCGAAGCTTGCGCCGTCCTCTTCAGCGCATCCTTCTTCTTCCTTCAGGGTGGATGTCTTGCTCGTCAGCAGCTTCGCTCATCTTGCCGACAGCGAATCCTTCACTCGTCATTTTCGCGAGCGCCCGACAGCAGTTCGACTTGTCGGCGGTGCGTAGCGACGGTGCGCTGAATGCCAGCGCCAGCGCAGCCAGCAGGCCCAGCGCCGGAGTGCGCACCGAGGAGAGGGGTGGGTTTCTGGTTCTTTTGCATGAATATCTTCCCTGAACATGGCGGTGCCGGGCCCCGTGCCGAAGCCGGAACCGACGATGAGGGCCTTTCATCCGTGCGTCGGCTTGGACAGTGCGTTGATGAAGATAGCCGACAAGGGTACCAAAAACCCGGCCCTGAATCGCATGGGCGACTGGTCATGCCGGGCGGATACGCAGTGCGTCGCCCAGGGATCCGCCCCATCAAGTCCGGATCGTCCTGAACGTCAGGTTCACGCGCGGCTGCGTGACGCGCGTGCTTTTCATCAGCGCATGCCGCCAGTGGGCCTGCGTCTGGCCGCGCATCGCGACACAGCTGGCCGTGGTGCAGCAGCATCTCGACCTTCTGGCGGGTCTGGCGGTGGCGGAAGGCAAACTTGCGGGTGGCTGAAGCTGACCGAGGCAATCACCGTCTCCGGTCCCAGCTCGGCTTCGTCGTCGCTGTGCCAGGCCATGCCCTGGGTGCCGCCGTCGTAGCGGTTCAGCAGGCAGGAATCGAAGGAGACTTCACCTGGGCGCTCACCTGGTCACGCAATGTCCGCAGGGAGGGGCCCAGAGGCGTGCCCGATGGTTGACGCCCTGAATAGCGGTAGTCGAAGGCTTCGTCGCCGCTACCACGCCACGCGGCGTGCCGTGACGATGCGCTTCCGTGAGCTGGATCTCGTCATGCTGCCAGGGCACTTCGGCCAGCAGCCAGGCCAGCATCGTGTCGGCCCTCGGCAGCAAACACCGTGCCATGGTCGTTGACGATGCCGTCGCAGGGTAGCAGGTTGATCTGCGGATCGGCCGCGTCCTCAAAGAGGGAAAGCGTCTGGCGGGCAGATGCTTAGGGTTGCCCCCAATGGAATGCCTGCGTGCAAAGCAAGACAATGCAGCCATGCGGTCTAGACCAGCGGGACATGGAGACACCCGGTGGCAGTGAGAGGAGACCCGGTAAGTACTGCACCAACTGAGCCGGACAAGAAAAGCGACCGCAGAAGAGAAAAGCCCGCACGGATAAGCGTGCGGGGCTAATCCACCAAAGGAGGAGGTGGAGGAGACGAATGAATTGCTGCTCTGGCTTTTCGGTCATTGCAAGAGGGTTTTTGCGCCGCTCCGTATCTTTTATGTTAAAGATAGTCAATTTATACGCTCAAGAGGCATAAATACCTCATCCCGAGAGCCGGGCTGCCCGCCAAGGCAGCGGATTCAGGGGGCGAGCCATCTGAGCCGTACCATCTGATTCAGCATCCGACCGCGCGCCGCGTGTCGTATCGCCCCTGCGGCGTGGCCTATCAGAGCAGCACGCCGACACGCAGGGATCCGCGTATCGGCGTGGCGATCCCCGAAGGGGAGGAGATCGCCAGAGGCGACCTTCGCATGGGGCCATGGGCCCATGCCAAGGGTCGCTTGGCTTTTGCCAGAGCGCCAGGGGTCGCTTCGGCTTTTGTGTTGTGGCAACCTGGCTGAGAGCTGGCCATACGTCCGAGGGCGAGCCGGATGCCGGACGCTGGGATGCCCGACAGCCGTCAGCCCTGCTTCTGGTCAACCTTCTTCGGGTCAGCCTGCCTCGGCGCCCAGCACCTCTTTTTCCAGCACCCGCAGGATCTCGCTGTCCTGTCGGCTGTCGAACCTGCGGGCAAAGAGCTTGTCCGAGCGCTCCAGACGCTCCCGGTCGGCCAGCGTGAACACCTTTGGGGTGCGATCCTCCGGCGCTCCAGTCCCTCATGCAGCAGGCGGTTTTTCCACCGTGTCGGCATGGGGAGAGTTCATGATGAAGCTGTGCGGCAGCACCTCGACGGGGCGGTAGCCATGCCCTCAGGGTCTTCACCAGCGCGGGCAGGTGGCTGGATTCGATGAGGCGCTGACAGAAGCTGCGGGTAAGCGCCATGTAGGGGCGGCCACCCACGTAGCGGGCCTGGCCCAGATGGCGCGACCAGCGGTCAATGCGCAGTTTGGGCACGTTCCAGCCGCTCTTCATGAACGGGGCTCCAGCCGGATGCGCTGGATGCGGGCGTAAGGGTCGTTCCAGACCTTCTGGCTCCACGACATGTCGAGGAAGTTGCGGCCTTCGTTGGCTGCAAAGAAGGCGCGGATCTCTTCCTGCGACTTCAGCGGAAAAGTCCTGGCCGCTGAGGTTGATCAGCACTTCCCAGGGCTCGGGGCGTGCCAGCAGTTCACGGATGCCGTCCAGCCGGGCCTGCATCAGGCTCCAGGACGCCCAGCGCATGTCGCGCGCCGGGGCAATGAAGACATTGGGGTGCCGACGCACCACGGCCTGCAGGGCCGGCTCGCTGCCGGTCAGCCCCTTGCTGTCGGGCATGACCAGGTAGACGTTGTCGGGGTGCTGGATGCAGTAGAGCATCTGGGCCAGCTGCTCGGGCTGCTGGTGGGCAATGATCAGATAGGCAAGACGCACGGTCGGTCACCCGAATGGAAAGGCTCGGGCCGGATGCTGGCCCGCAGGATGAGGGTTTGGGTCTTCCTGAAGCGCCGGCGTGTCGGGAAGGGAGGAACTTCCCGGCAGGCAGGCTCAGGGGGCGTTGTGAAACCCCCAAGCCTTCTGTCCCAATAGGGACAGGCGGTCACTTCTGCAAGCCATTAGACCGCAATTCTGTGACCAATCTAATGCGATATGTAACCAATCAGCGCGGAACGGTTGCGAATAGCCGCGAATCGGTTGGATTGTCAGGAAAGGCGATCACCCGGATGCCCTCGGGGTGCGAATGAGCCATCATCCTCGAGCTCGATCATCGGCCCATCGGGCCGGGGCGCCGCCCATGCCGGGCAGGCTGCCGCCGCCCATCATGCCCTTCATGGCACGCATCATCTTGGCCAGGCCGCCTTTCTGCATCTTCTTCATGACGGACCGCATCTGCGAGAACTGGTTCAGCAGCCGGTTGACATCGTGCACGTGCACGCCTGGCGCCCGCGGCGATGCGCCGCTTGCGGGTGGCCTCGATCAGCCTCGGGCTTCGCGTCTGGCCGGTGTCATGGCGTGGATGATGCCCCGATACGGCGCATGTCGCGCTCGGCCTTGTCCATGTCCTCGGCGCTGGCCTTGCCCTGGATCTCGGCCGGCATCTTCTCCATCAGCGAGCTGAGCCCGCCCAGCTTCTTCATCTGGCTCAGCTGGGCCAGGAAGTCGTTCAGGTCGAAGCGCGAGCCTTTCTTGAGCTTTCTCGGCCAGTTCCTGCGCCGCGGCGTGGTCCACGTTGGCGTGGGCCTGTTCCACCACGCGCCACGATGTCGCCCATGCCCAGGATGCGGCTGGCCATCCGGTCGGGGTGGAAGACATCCAGGCCGGTGAGCTTTCGCCCACCCCCACGAACCTGATGGGCTTGCCGGTGATGGCCTTGACCGACAGGGCCGCACCACCGCGCGAGTCGCCGTCGAGCTTGGTGAGCACCACGCCCGTGAGCGGCAGCGTGTCATTGAAGGCCTTGGCGGTGTTGATCGCATCCTGACCCCTGCATGGCGTCCACCACGAACAGCGTCTCGATGGGGTGCAGGGTGTCGCAGCAGGCGGATCTCGTCCATCATCGCCTGGTCGATGCCCAGCCGGCCGGCCGTGTCGACGATCAGCACGTCGTGATAGTGGTTCCTGGCCCAGTCCACTGCGGCGCGCGCGATGTCGGCCGGCTTCTGGTCGGGCTGCGACGGAAGAAGTCCACGCCGGCCTGCTGGGCCACGGTCTTGAGCTGGTCGATGGCGGCGGGGCGGTACACGTCGCAGGAAACCGTCAGCACCTTCTTCTTGCGGTTCTCGCGCAGCCACTTGGAGATCTTTGCCCACCGTGGTGGTCTTGCCCGCGCCCTGCAGGCCGGGCCATCAGGATGATGGCGGGCGGCTGGGCCGCCAGGTCCAGCTCGGCGGTCTCGCCGCCAATCAGGTCCACCATGGCATTGTGGACGATGCCCACCAGCGCCTGGCCGGGGTGAGCGACTGCAGCACCCTCCCTGGCCCAGCGCGCCTTTTCCTTCACCTGGGCGATGAAGTCGCGCACCACGGGCAGGGCCACATCGGCTTTCAGCAGCGCGATGCGGATTTCCCGCAACATTTCCTGGGTATTGGCTTTCGGTCATGGGCGAGCCTCACCGCGCATGGTCTTCACAATGCGCGCAAGGCGTTGGGAAAGGCTGTCGAACATGAGAGACTGGGCCCGAAGGCGGTGGGAAAACGTGGCGGGAGTGCGCCAGGGCGGGTGCGATGTTGCGCGACCGGTGCCCGGGCGGGGTAAACTGCGACAGTGGGCATTGTACTGACTCTCACTCCTGGCGGTCGGACTGTATGGTCTGGTGCTGCTGCGTGGCCTGCGCCATGATGCGCAGGGCCAGGCACGCGCCGCAGACGCCGACCTTCCTCTCGTGCCGCCGGGCGCAGGCGCTTCCGGCGGCACGGGCCTGCTGCTGCGCCGGCACCCCGTGGTGTGGCCAGCCCCGCCGTCGGCTGGCGCGGTCTCGATGTCGTGCTGGGGCCGGGTTGTTGGCCCATGCGCTGGTGCTCATCTCACCCTGGTGGCGCGTCGACGAGGTCTTTCATTTCGGCTTTGCCTATCTGCTGTCGGCCACGGTCTGGATCGCGCTGCTGCTCATCTGGCTGGAAAGCCGCCACATGAGCGTGGGGCGCCTGCCCGTGCTGCTGGCGCCGCTGGCCATGGTCGTGGTGGTGCTGCCCGTCTTCTTCCCCGGTGCCGCGTTCCCGCTGGATCGGCAGACGCCGTTCTTCGTGCCGCACCTGGTGGTGGGCACGCTCATCTCACGGCGTGGTCTTTCTGGCCGGCTGCAGGCGCTGCTCATGGCGGCGGCCGAGCACCGGCTGCATCCGCGCCGACAGGACCGCGCTGGTCTCATCACAACACTGCTGGCGCGCGGCCATCAGGCCTTGCCGCCGCTCATGGTGCTTGAGCGCATCCTCTTCAATGTCATCAGCGTAGCATTCGTGCTGCTGTTGCTCACGACGGTCAGTGGCGGCCTGTTCAGTGAAGAGATCTTCGGGCGACCGCTCACGCTGAACCACAAGACGGTGCTCTCGCCGGTGGCCACCATCTTCTTCGGGCTGCTGCTGCTGGGGCGCCGACTGTGGGGTGGCGTGGACGCCTAGCCATCCGGCTCACGCTGGCGGTTCATCCCGCTGCTGCTGTCCCTACGTGGGCAGCCGTTTCGTGCTGGAAGTGATCCTCAACCGGATCTGATCGCCAGGAAGGAATCAACGTGAAAATCATCTTCTGGATGCTGGTGATTGCCGGCGCGATCAGCGCTCGTGCGGCGCTAGTGGTGCCCTGGCGGCGGCCCGTGCCCGGCGCGAAGCCCAGGCTGCGGCTGGCCAGGCGGCTGCGGACGCTGCGCCCGCACGTCCGGCCCCATGCGGACATGATGGTGGCCTGCCTGATCTGCGACCCGCACCTGCCGGCTTCCGAGGCCATCTTTGCCCATGGCCGTCGTCTATTGCTGTGAAGCGCACCAGGCTGCAGGGCAAGGCGGGCTCCAGAGCGGGCAGCGCCTGAAATGACGCATGACGCGCGGCTGCCGCTCGCGGCGGGTTGCGGCATGAACGCATCGACGAATCGGCTGTCGCCGGACCCGGATGAGCTGCCCCTGCAGCAGGCCGGCACCTTCTGGACCTCGCTGCGCTACCTGGCTGACGGGCGCCTCATCATTGCGCTGCTGCTGCTCATCTACATTCCGGTGCTGGGGCTCGACACCCCGGCAGCGCATCCGTTCCAGCGAACGCTTCTTCATTGGCCTCACGGCCTTCTACATGGGCTTTGCGGTGCTGAGCTCCATCGCGGTGCGTCGCATCCGTCGGGGCTTCTCGCTTCAGCTGTTTGCGCAGATCACCGTGGACGTGCTGGTGCTGGGGCTGATCGTCTATGCCAGCAACGGTCGCAGTGGCCTGGGGGCGCTGATGATCACCCCGGTGGCGGGCGTGGCCATCCTGTCGGCCACCCTGCCTCGCGCTGGCGGTGGCGGCTGCGGGCCCTCGATGATGCTGCTGGGCGAGACCATGCTGCGCTTTTGCAGCGTGGCGACATGGGCACCACGGCCATCGGCAACGAGCTGATGATCGCCGCCTTCATCAGTGCCACGCTGTTCTTCACGGCGCTGGTGATCAGCCGCCTGGCACGGCGTCTGGCCACGCAGGAGCGGCTGGCCATCCGGCGCGGCGAAGATCTCCGCAACCAGCGCGCCATCCATGCGCTGGTGGTGGCCGAGCTGGATCAGGGCGTGGTCGTCTTCGATCCGCGGGCGCGCACGCGACATGAACCCGAAGGCGCGGCGTCTGCTGAACCCGCGCGATGGGCGTTCCCTTCACCGGAGGCCGATCCCAAGACACTGAAGGCGCTGCGCCAGGTCCTGGAGACGCCCGAACGCGTGGCGGACCTGCAGATCCGTCGCCGTGAAGGCACCGTGCGGCTGCGGGTCCGGGTGCTGACCGGCGGCAACATTCCGCCCGGACGAGCTGATGAGACTTCGTACTCATCCGGGGCGACAACGGGCAGGGCGGGCGCGCACTGCTGACCGTGTGGTGCTGCTGGAGGACCTGAAGCGCATCGAGGATCAGGCACAGCAGCTCGCTGGCGTCGATGGGCCGTCTGTCGGCCTCCATCGCCCACGAGATCCGCAATCCCTCTCGGCCATCCGCCATGCCGGTGCACTGCTGGGCGAGCAGGCGGGCACGACAGCCCAGAAGCGCCTGGCCGACATCATCGAGAAGAACACGATGCGCATCGACCGCATCGTCGAGGACGTGCTGTCGATGGCACGGCGCGGGCGCTGAGCGTAGTGCTGGACCCTGCGGCATTTCATGGCGCAGTTCATGCCGGAGTTCCTGGGCAACGTGAAGGCCGGTGGTGCCGTGGGTGGTAGGGCGCGATGGCGGTGAGCGCATCGCGCTGCGCCATGACAGTCATGCGCCCATCACCTTCGACCCCAATCACCTGCGGCAGATCCTCGTCAACCCTGCTGTCCAACGGGCTGCGCCATGCCTCGACCGTGAGGGGCGCGGTGCCGCTGCTCTGGACGCAGAGTGCGGCGGGCGTGCTGCAGCTGTGGGTTCTGGATGATGGCCCGGCATTCCCGAAGATCGGCGCGAGCATCTGTTCGAACCGTTCTTCACGACCGAGACGCGGGGAACGGGGCTGGGTCTGCATCTGACGCAGGAGCTGTGCACGGCCAACGGTGCCACCATCCGTTATGAATCTTCCGCGTTGCTGGGTGAGGACATCCGGCAGCGCTACGGGGCGGGTTTCGTGATCACGCCCCAGCAGCGACAGGTCGCGGAAGCAGAGCTGCCGCGGCACCTTCGAGAATGGAGAGCGATGAATGAAAGTCACCGCCGACGACGATAACCGTCTGCCCCCGGCCGGACGCCCCGGGTGCTGGTGGTGGACGACGAGGAAAGCCTGCGCGAGCTGCTGGAGCTGACGCTGGTGGGCATGGGGCTGGACGTGGACGTGGCCGAGGATCCCGTCCACGGCACGTGCGCTGCTGGAGCGCTACCGCTATTCACTGTGCCTGACCGACATGCGCCTGCCCGACGGCAATGGCCTGGATCTGGTGCGGCTCATCAACAGCCAGTGGCGCGACACGCCGGTGGCCGTCATCACCGCCTACGCCAGTGCGGAAAATGCCGTGGCGGCGCTGAAGGCAGGGCGCCTTCGATTATCTGAACAAGCCGGTGGGGCTGGATGCGCTGCGGGCACTGGTGCGTTCGGCCCTGAAGCTCTCGGATACCCCGGCCACGAAGAATCCGGTCGCACCACCGGCGGCGCAGCCGGGGGGCAAGTCCACCCGCCTGCTGGGCACGTCGCCCGCCATCGATGCAGTGCGCGCTTCCATCGCGCGCATGGCGCGCAGCATGGCGCCCGTGCATGTCACGGGTGAGTCCGGATCCGGCAAGCGAGCTGGCCGCGCGGCTGATCCACCAGTTGAGCGGCCGTGCCGAAGGGCCTTTCATCGCCGTGAACTGCGGCGCCATTCCCGAGAACCTGATGGAGTCGGAGTTCTTCGGCTACCGCAAGGGGGCGTTCACGGGGGCGGATTCCGATCGCATCGGCTTCTTCATGGCGGCCAATGGCGGCACGCTGTTTCTGGATGAGGTGGCCGACCTGCCGCTGGCCATGCAGGTGAAGCTGCTGCGTGCCATCCAGGAAAAGCGCATCCGCAAAGGTGGGGCGGTGACGGAAGAAGCGGTGGATGTGCGCATCGTCAGCGCCACCCACCAGAACCTGGCGCAGTGCGTGGCACAGGGACGGTTCCGGCAGGACCTTTTTCTACCGGCTCAACGTGATCGAGCTGCGCACGCCGAGCTGCGCGAGCGGCAGGAGGACGTGGGCGTGCTGGCCGATGCCATCCTGCAGCGGCTGGCACAGCGCAGCGGTCTGGAGGGCGTTCCGCAGCTCTCCAGCATGGCGCTGCGCTACCTGCAGAGCTATCCGTTTCCGGGCAACGTGCGCGAGCTGGAGAACATCCTGGAACGGGCGCTGGCGTTTTCCGATGGTCGCGTGATCAGCGTCGAGGACCTGGGGCTGCGCCCCATCGTGACCGACGAGAAGGAACGCGAGCTGGACGATTCCCTGCATCAGGGGCTGGCTGCTCCGGGAGGGATGCATCCGGGTCAGGGGACGTTGGCTGCTGCACCCTGGAGCGCAGGGCAGGGGGCACCGGTCTTGGTGTCCGATGCTGCTGCCGATGAAGGGCGGGCCACGTCGTCGATGCCAGCCGCCAGCGAACCCCGCGGCTGGAAGCTGATTGATGGGGTGCCCACCTGCTGCCCGATTATCTGGACCATGTGGAGCGCGATGCCATCTCCTGCTGGCGCTGGAGCGTACCGGCCAGAATCGTACGGCGGCGGCACGGTTGCTGGGCATCACGTTCCGCGCATTGCGTTATCGGCTGCAGCGGCTGGGCATCTGATGAACACCGGAACGCCCTGGCTGTCGAACATGAAGGTGATCGACAGCCCCAACCATGATGCGAGGCCAGAGGGTCGTCGCCATCGATACGGTCATCCTCCATTACATCAGCCTGCCGCCCGAGCATTTCACGGGTGACGCGGTGGAGGCCCTGTTCACCAATCGTCTGGATGTCACGGCACACCCGTACTTTGCAGGGCTGGCCGGTGTGCGGGTGTCGTCGCATTTCTTCCTGCGCCGGCATGGTGAGCTGGTGCAGTTCGTCCATCCGGATCTGCGGGCCTGGCATGCCGGTGTGTCGCGCCTTCTGGATCGGGGAGCGCTGCAACGATTTTTCCATCGGCATCGAACTGGAAGGCAGCGGTCAGCGTCCGTTTACTGAAAGCCAGTACCGCCGTCTGGAGAAGCTTCTGGCTGCACTTTTCCAGGCCTATCCCATTCGCTACATTGCCGGGCAGCACAGTGATGTGGCACCGGGGCGCAAGGAAGATCCCGGTCCCCTGGTTCCAGTGGTCCCGGTTGAAGTCGCTGCTAGATGCGACATGGTGTGGTGCGTCCTTTTCCGGAAGGCAGCTGATGCGCTGATGTCGTGAGTGATGCTGGCATGGCGTGGGGGTGTCGAACGCCTGTTCCCCGTTCTTCCATCACGCCGGGTGAAGCGCACTGGATGCCATGACGGCTGCACGCATGATTCGCGGCGAAACCCGTGCACGAAACATGGGTGATGCTTGAAATGCAGGTGCTGTGAAATGCTCATGACGCGCCGTCACCGCCATTTGCACCATGTCCTTTGCGTCCCTGTTTTCCAGCGTTCCAGTCCTGGGCGCTTCAAGTTTGCGTGATGCTTTCAGGGGCAGAAGTCCGGCGTCTGTCGAGCGGATATCGATTGTCACCGTGCAGTGTTGCTGCAATACAGGGGTGCACGAAACCGTTTATCTGCTGCCCCTGAAAAAGCGAAAACCTTCGGTATTCTTCTTGGTGCGATTGCAACACGCATATTGCTCACGTTATGATCGGGCCGTCAGAAATTGCCCTCGGTTGGTGGTGCATGGCGTGCAATCGGTGCAGACATTGATCGCCAATCGAATTTCCCTGCTTAGGAGTGACTGATGGCAACAACCACCAAGAAGACGGCGGTAGCCAAGAAGACCGTCGGCCGTGCCGCAACGGCCACGCGCAGCACGAAGGCTGCTGCTGCAAACCACAACCCGTCGTGCCACCGCGACGCGTGCATCGGCCCCTGCGGTTGTTGCGGCAACAACGACGGCAACTCGCGGACGTCGCAAGGCTGCTGAGACGGTGGCGGAACCCGTCGTCTCGTCGTGGTCGCAAGACGAAGGCAGAAGTGGAAGCTGCGGTGCTGACGACCACGCCCCGCACGTCGTGGCCGCAAGCCGAAGGCCGAGGTGGAAGTAGTCGTTGCTGCGCCGGTCCGTCGTGGCCGCAAGTCCAGGTGGAAGCTGAAGCAGCCGTGCTGACGACGACGCCAGCACGTCGCGGTCGCAAGGCAAAGACCGAAGAAGTCGCAGCCGTGGTTGCTGCACCGGCTCGTCGTGGTCGCAAGCCAGAAGGCGGGAAGCTGCCGCACCGGTGGTAGCCGCGCCTGTCCGTCGTGGTCGCAAGCCGAAGGCGGAAGCCAGCTGCGCCGGTGGTTGCAGCGCCCGCCCGTCGTGGTCGCAAGGCGAAGGTGGAAGAAGCCGCGCCGGTGGTAGCCGCTGCGCGGCCCGTCGTGGTCGCAAGCCGAAGGCGGAGCCGCTGCACCGGTGGTCGCCGCGCCGGCCCGTCGGGTCGCAAGGCGAAGGTGGAAGAGGCCGCGCCGGTGGTCGCTGCGCCGCCCGTCGTGGTCGCAAGCCGAAGGCGGAAGCCGCCGCACCGGTGGTAGCCGCGCCGGCCTGCCGCGGTCGCAAAGGCGAGCTGAAGAGCTGCCGCGTGGTTGCGCGCCCGCCCGTCGCGGTCGCAAGCCGAAGGCGGAAGCTGCTGCACCGGTGGCAGCAGCGCCGCCCGTCGCGGTCGCAAGGCGAAGGTGGAAGAGGCCGCGCCGGTGGTGCGCGCCCTGCTCGTCGCGGTCGCGCTGGGCGAAGAAGCAGCTGCGCGGGTTGCGCGCCCGCCCGTCGAAGCCGTAGCCGAAGGTGGAAGAGGCTGCACCGGTGGTGGCAGCGCCTGCCCGTCGCGGTCGCAAGGCGAAGGTGGAAGCAGGCTGCACCGGTGGTTGCCGCACCCTGCCCGTCGCGGTCGCAAAGCCGAAGGTCGATACGCCGGCAGCCCAGGCTGCCTGGCCGTTCCCGGGTGGGTCGTCGCCCCTGATGACAGGCGCTTTCGATCCTGGACGCTTGAAAGCGTGCGGCAGCCGCTCCGAGTCACCCGGGCGGCTGTCGGCGTTTTTGGGATGGTATTCTGTCGGGCGTCGATCTTTCCGCATGTGTTGCGGTGAAGGGCTTGCCCTGGCTGCTGCCTTTGCGCGTGCAGCCTGGCATGTTTCATGTTGGCCGCATGCGGCGCTTTCCCCGCGCAGCACCAGAGCGGCAGATCATTTTTCGATTGTGCTTGGAGGACCGGAATGCAGTCGATTCTCTGGATGCTGATACAGACGCTGGCCTCGTTGCTGGCCAGCGCCTGCCTGTTGCGAGCCTATGCGCGCGCTGGCAGTGTCGCCGTTTGGCAATCCACTGGTGGGCTTTTGCCCATGCGCTCACGCAGTGGCTGGTGCGCCCGCTGGGCATGGTGCTGAAGCCTTCCGGGCGGTTGACTGGCCCAGCATCGTGGCAGCCCTGGTGCTGGGGCTGGTCACGTCGCTGGCGTTTGCCGTGCTGTTGAGGGGTGCCTGGCATGGCAAAACCCGGTTTATGTGGTGCTGCTGGGCGTGCTGTGGGCGGTCCGCTGGGCGCTGTACCTGGCCATGCTGCTGATCATTGCCTCGGCAGTGCTGTCGCTGATCAATCCGCAGGCCCCGCTGGCCCTGGCCGCTGGCAGCACTCACTGCGCCGCTGCTGAAAACCCTTCCGGCGGGTGCTGCCGATGGTGGGGCAGTTCGATCTGACGCCGCTGGTGGCACCCTGGTGATCCAGGTGGTGCTGGTGCTGGTTGATCCCACCGTGGTGCTGGCGCTCTGGACGCTGAGTCACCGCGAGGTTGTCATGGGGGCCGGCGAAGGTTGCCGGCCCATTTTGTCTCTGATTACCAGGGGCCGGCTGCCGTAGGCGGCGGCAAAGCGATCGGCGATGTCGTCGCGCGAGGGGCGGTGGTTCTGCGGGCCGGCTGCCTCGATCTTGATGGCGCCCATGATGCTGCCCATGCGTGCGGACTCTGCCCCATTCCCAGCCCTGCGAAAGGCCATACAGCAGCCCGGCACGATAGGCGTCGCCGCAGCCGGTGGGGTCCACCGCCTGGCTGATGGGGGTGGGCTTGATGGTCTCGATCTGGCCCGCCTGATAGAGGCGCGAGCCGTCGCCGCCCAGGGTGACGATCATCGTGCCGGCGGCCTCGGCGGCTTCGGCTTCAGTCCAGCCGGTCTTGTTGCACAGCATGCCGAACTCGTAGTCGTTCAGCGTGAGCGCGGTGGCCTGTTTCACCATGGCTTTCAGCTCATCGCCGTTGAACAGGGGCATGCCCTGGCCCGGATCGAAGATGAAGGGGATCTTGGCGTCAGCAAACTGCTGGGCGTGTTCGACCATGGCCTGCTTGCCATCAGGCGAGACGATGCCCCAGTTGACGTCGGATGCCGGAAGGGCATCAATGCGGGCGCGGTGGGCCTCGTTCATGGCGCCCGGGTGGAAGGCGGCAATCTGGTTGGCCGCCATGTCGGTGGTGATGAAGGCCTGCGGCGTGAAGTACTCGGGCAGCACCAGCAGCTGGCGGGTGTCGATGCCCCGCTTCTTCAGCTGTTCGACGTATCCGGCGCCGTCGGCGCCCACGGCAGCCACGACGTGGCCGGATGGCCGCCCAGCAGGGTCAGGTTGCAGGCGATGTTGGCCGCGCAGCCGCCCGATCACGCTTGAGCTGGGGGTCAGCATCGAGACGTTGATCTGGTGGACGCGCTCGGGCAGGATGTGGTCCTTGAAACTAGCCGTCAAAGACCATGATGGTGTCGAGCGACGGGCCGCTGATCAGAACGTATCGGGACATGGTATGCCTGTGGGAATGGGCCGGCGTGCCGGCAGGAAATCAGGAGGAGACCCTGAGCCGAGCCAGACCGCGGCAGTAAAGGCGTGGCTGGCAGGGCGCTGAGGATCAGGGATAGAAGAGCGCCACGGAACAGCCGGCCAGGTTCAGGTCGGAGGTTTCCAGCAGCAGGTCGATGGGCTGTTCGCTGTTGGGCGGCATGCCGGCGGCCTGGGCCTGGGGGTTTTCCAGGTATTGGCTGCAGCAGCACCTGCGCACCACCACGGCGTTGGAGGGGCCGGTGAGGGTGAGTTCCATGGCCGGCCAGCGGGTGGGCAGCTTGCTGCGGTTGCGCAGGATGGCCGTCATGCGGGTCTTGCCGGGCTGGCGCGTGTTGCGTAGCTCGAAGGACTCGATGGACAGGGCGCCCAGGCTCATGGGGGCTTGATGTCCCTGCCCGGTGAGCAGGCTGGCCGTACTCTACGGGCCGCAGGAAGGGCAGGTGGTAGGCGATCTCGGTGCGATAGACGGACACCAGCTGCACGGCAGCCAGGACCGAGAGGCCAATGGCCAGGTACCGCCGCCGGGCAGGCGTGAGCCAGCCGATGAGGGGGCGCTGACCGCTGTGGGCGCTGCTGTCCGCACCATGGCGGCGGCTGCGACGACTGTGGCCGGTACGGCTGCCGGTGCGGCTGCTTCCGATGCACCGCTGTAGTCGGCGCCATGGCGGCTGCTTCCCTTGTCGTCATCGCCATCGGCGTGCCGAGGCTTGTGCTGACGCCAGATGCGGTTGGCTTCGTCGATGAGGGCACCGGCCGCCCGGGTATCGTCGATGGCGTTTGGCTGGGGCGCCGTGTTGCCCGAACGCAGCGAGGCGGGCAGCTGATGTTGTCGTCGGCAGATCTGGCCGGGCAGCGGCTCTTCGCTGTCGGAGAGGAAGAAGACCGTCTTCAGGTCGTCTTCTTCCTGGGTGACGGCGGGCGCGGCGCTGGTGCGGCACGCGGGGCTTCGCTGCCATTTCGTCCCGTGCGGTTGTCACGGTTGCGATTGCGGCGACGCCGGCCCTGTCGTTGGAGGGGCGCCGGCTGGTGTCGTCCGGGGTGTCCTGGTCGTCGGCCGCAGGGCTTCGGCAGACGGGCTGTCGGCTGCATGCCGGTATCTGTCCTGGCATCGACGGACGTGAGCGTGTCCGTGTCCGGGTCGTCGTCAGCCGCGGGGCAGTGCGCAGGCGATGCGTCGGCGCTGGGCGCGGGGGTGCGCTGCTGGTCGGGGCCGTGGGTCGCAGGCGCGGAGGGCTGAGCGGTGATGGTGGGCGCGGCCAGCGCGTCGGGCTGGCTGCTGTCCTCGTCCCGATCGACATAGCGCAGGTGCTCGACGCCCGAGAAGACGTGCTGGCAGACTCCGCAGCGGACCAGGCCGCGCCGCAGCTTGAGCTGATCAGGGACGACCTTGAAGCTGGTCTTGCATTGCGGACAAGTGGTTGCGAGCGCCATGTCGCTATCTTACCGTCTGGAAGATGGTGAGGAAAAAGCAGGGTGACGCCGGCGCAGGAAGGGCATGCCGGCAACCTGGGGCAGCAGGGCGGCCACGGTGGGGCGGAACGGGTCTGAAGATAGGGGCGCTCCGGCGGGTGCTGCCTGCCGGGCGCGAAGATCGCACATTGTGCGGGACCGGCGCAAATGGACGCGGTGTCAGGGCGACGGGGTGTCTGGTTTTCCGTCGCACGGGATCAGCGCCGTCCGCTCAGGCAGGCCCAGCCGTCGCGGGTGCGCCAGGCCTGCACGTTCAGGGCCGGGTCGTAGCACGAGGCCACCTGTCGATCTGCCGCTCCAGCACGCCGGACAGCACCAGCCGTCCCCCGGAGCCACCAGGCTGGACAGGGATGGGGCCAGCAGCTTGAGCGGGTGGACAGGATGTTGGCGATGACAGATCGGCCGGTGGTGGCAGCGAAGCGTCGCCGCCCAGGGCGGTGACTTCCACGCGGTTGATGCGGGCGTTCTCGGCCGTGCTGAGCACGGCCTGGGGGTCGATGTCGATGCCGATGACTTCGGCCGCGCCCAGTCGGGCAGCGGCAATGGCCAGGATGCCCGAGCCGCAGCCGTAGTCGATGACGCGCAGGCCGCTGCGGGTCATGCTCGTCCAGCCATTCCAGGCACAGGCGCGTGGTGGGGTGGCTGCCGGTACCGAAGGCCAGGCCCGGATCGATGATGAGCGCCTCGCGGTCGCCGGCCTGGGTCTCGGCAGCGTGCCAGCTGGGCAGGGATCAGCAGGCGCTGGCCCACCGGAATCGGGTCGAACTGGGCCTGGGTGAGGCGCACCCAGTCCCTGGTCGTCCACGCGGCGGGTGCCCATCTGATGTCAGGCAGAGCCTTTTCCAGGCTGTCGGCGGCTTCCTGCAGCACGGCCAGATTTCGCTGGGGCCGGGTGTGACCCGCGGCGGCGTCTTCGTCCGTGGCGTCCAGCAGCACGGCCAGCCGGGTTCGCTTCCAGCCGAAGGTTCTGGGGGCAGGTAGCCCTGCACCGGTGCCGGGCAGGCCTGGGGAACGGGCTCGCCGAACAGGGGCTGCTCGTCGGGCGAGTCGGCGTCGGCGTCTTCGGCCCGGACCGACAGGGCTCCGCTTCCAGCAGGGCGTCGGCCCAGTCTTCGGCCTCGGCCTTGTCGACTTCGAGGGTGATTTCGATCCAGGACTGGCTCATGGGATGGTCAGTGCGTCGGGACGTTCAGGACGAACGCTTGGTTTCGGCCAGCAGCTTTTCCAGATAGTGGATGGAGGTGCCGCCCTCGTTGAAGCGCTTGTCTTCCATCAGGGTCGCGGTGCAGGGCAATGTTGGTGTTGATGCCCCTCGACCACCATCTCGGAGAGTGCGATCTTCATGCGCTGGATGGCCTGGTGGCGGGTCTCGCCATAGCAGATCACCTTGCCGATCATCGAGTCGCAGAACGGCGGCACGAAGTAGTTGTTGTAGACGTGAGTCGACACGCACGCCCGGGCCGCCCGGCGTGTGCCAGTTGGTGATGCCGGCCGAGGGGGTGAACTTGTACGGGTCCTCGGCGTTGATCCGGCACTCGATGGCAGTGACCCTTGATGGTCACGTCGTCCCGCGTGAGGCGCAGCTTCTGCCGGCAGCAATGCGGATCTGCTCCTGCACCAGGTCCACGCCGGTGATCCACTCGGTGACGGGGTGCTCGACCTGCAGGCGGGTGTTCATCTCGATGAAGAAGAACTCGCCGTTCTCGTAGAGGAACTCGAAGGTGCCGGCGCCACGATAGCCGATGGCCTTGCAGGCCTCGACGCAGCGCATGCCGATCTTGTGGATGAGTTCGCGCGACACGCCCGGTGCCGGTGCTTCCTCGATGACCTTCTGGTGACGGCGCTGCATGGAGCAGTCGCGTTCGCCCAGGTAGATGGCGTTGCCGTGCTCGTCGGCCAGCACCTGGATCTCGATGTGGCGCGGGTTCGAGGTAGCGCTCCATGTCAGACGGAGCCGTTGTTGAAGGCGGCCTGCGCTTCGCTGCGCGTGGTGGCCACCGAGCCCTAGCAGCGAGGCTTCGTCGTGCACGACGCGCATGCCGCGATCCGCCGCCGCCGCCGGCTGCCTTGATGATGACCGGTAGCCCACCTTGCGGGCGATCTCGACGATCTCCTTCGGGTCATCGGGCAGGGGCGCCGTCCGAGCCGGGCACCACGGGCACGCCGGCCTGCTTCATGGCGCGTCCTTGGCCGAGACCTTGTCGCCCATCAGGCGGATGGAGGCGGCGCGGGGGCCGATGAAGACGAAGCCGCTGCGCTCGACCTGCTCGGCAAAGTCGGCGTTTTCGACAGGGAAGCCGTAGCCGGGGTGGATGGCCCCGGCGTCGGTCAGTTCGGCGGCGCTGATGATGGCCGGAATGTGCAGGTAGCTGTTGCGCGAAGGCGGCGGTCCGATGCAGACCGACTCGTCAGCCAGTCGGACGTACTTGGCCTCGGTGTCGGCCTCGGGTGGACGACCACCGTGCGGATGCCCATTTCGCGGCAGGCACGCTGGATGCGCAGGGCGATTTCGCCCCGGTTGGCGATGAGGATCTTCTCGAACATGCTGGGCACCCGCGGCGGATTACTCGATGACGAAGAGCGGCTGGCCGTATTCGATGGGCTGACCGTTCTCGACCAGGGATCTCGACCACCGTGCCGGCAAATTCCGACTCGATCTCGTTCATCAGCTTCATGGCTTCGATGATGCAGGCGGTGTCGCCCACCTTGACGGTGCTGCCGACGGTGACGAACGGATCCGCTTCGGGGTTGGGGGCGCGGTACAGCGTGCCCACCATCGGCGACTTGACCGTCTTGCGCGCGCGACGGGAGCCGGAGCGGCGGCCTGCTGGGCCGGAGCGGCTGCAGCCGTGGGCCTGTGCAGCGGCCGCAGGCTGGCTGGCCGGAATCTGTGACGACCTGGGCGACAGGCGCCGGTTGGGCCGACGGCGGCGGTGCCTTGACGATGCGGACCCGACCCTCGGCTTCGGTGATTTCCAGTTCGGAAATGCTGGACTCGGCAACGAGATCGATCAAGGTTTTCAGTTTGCGCAAATCCATGCTGCTTGTCCCTGATGAATGATGGAGTTGGCCCACACGGGCCGGTTGGCTGTAGAAGCGAATCGGCCCGGATGCGAGAGCACTCGGACCGGCGGATCGGGAAATCGGGCGCCTGGCAGGGCGCCTGGCCGGCGAAAGCGAAGGGCTGCAGGGCTACCGCGTCTCGCCCAGCGGGAAGATATCAGGATGACGGCTCCCCTTCAGGCAGAGGCCCCGGGAGCAGCTAAGTCTCCCGGTGGGGGTTCGTCCAGCAGACCCAGCCGGTGCAGCGCGAAGGCAGCGCAGCCTCGTAGCCATGGGCGCCCATGCCACCACGGTGGCCTCGGCCGGGTCGGAAAAATAGGAATGGTGGCGGAAGCTCTCGCGTCGGTGGACGTTGGACAGGTGCACCTCGACGAAGGGGATGGCCACTCAGCAGCCGAGGGCGTCGCGCATGGCGACGCTGGTATGCGTGTAGGCAGCGGGGTTGATGATGATGAACGCGGTCCCGTCGGTACGGGCGGCCTGGATGCGGTCGACCAGCGCGCCTTCGTGGTTGCTCTGGAAATGGTCGAAGGGCAGCCCCATGCCGGCGGGCCAGGTGGGCCAGCCGGGCATGTGATGTCGGCCAGCGTGGTGTGGCCGTAGACCTCGGGTTCACGAGTGCCCAGCAGGTTCAGATTGGGAGCCGTGAATGATCAGGAGGCCATTTTTGGATGCCAGATACGTTCAAGATCGTGGACGCTCAACGCAGTTCGCCGGATTTTAGCATCGAACGCAGCGCGTCGACATCCACCGTGCCGCTGTGACGCCACTGGATCTGGCCTTTGCGTCCAGAACCACGGTAAATGGCAGGCCGCCGCGCTCGTTGCCCCACTGGCGCGACAGATTCAGGGCGTTGTAGCCGGCCAGCACCAGCGGGAAATCGATGCCGGGGTTCTTCGCGGTGAACTTTCTTCACGTTGCCGTCGGTGTCGGCGGCAATGCCGATGAAGGCGGCCTGATCACCCATTTCGCGGGCCAGCGCCGCCAGATCGGGCATCTCGCGGATGCAGGGGCGGGCACCAGGTGGCCCAGAAGTTGATCACCACGGGCTTGCCCTTGAGCGTGGCCACGTCCAGCGCCGTGCCGTCGGCGGCCGGGAACTTTCTGGGCCAGCTGATCCAGAGGCGTGGCACCCGGTGCTGCGCAGCCTGGGCCGGCTGCTCGCCGCCCGCGCTGGCCATGGCCGGGCTCGTCAGGGGACAGGGAAAGGCCCAGCAGCAGGGCGGGCAGCAGGGGCCGCAGGGAGGGGCGGGTGAAGCGATGCAGGATCATGGCAGAGGGACTTGTGGCAGAAGAAGTGGGAAGAAGGGGTTCGGGCGCGGGCTCGTCCATCAGCCGGCGCAGGGCGGCCAGATCGCCTCGTTCGGCGCCCTGGGCGCGCTTGAGGGCGCCGCGCAGGTCGTCATGCCGGTAGACCGAGATCATCACCGGCAGGCCATGGCCGTCATGAAAGACCAGGGCGGGGACGTCCTCGCCCCGGCCCGAGAAATGGGCGACCTCACCACGTCGTAATCGACGTCCGGCATCCAGCAGCAGGAATTCCAGTTCCTTGGCCTCGTCGGTGAAGCACTGGATGTGCAGCACGGCGTGGTGGTGACCACGCCCTTCCAGGCCGCGCCCACTATATAAGGATGGTGGTCGGCCAGACGCTCCAGCCACACCACGCGGCCTGGCGATATTCCTGCACCCGGGCCGCGTGCTGCGGGTCGAAAGAGGTCCAGATGTTCACGCAGCGCCCCGGTCGATCTCCTCGTTGGTGGGGACCAGACCGGCCGGCGGCGTGGTGCCGGCAAAGGCACGGCGCAACGCCTTCTGCTTGGCGCTCTGATAGTCCAGGCCGCCGTCGGCAATCAGCCGGGCCGCCTGGTCGGCGACCTCGGCGCGCAGGTCGGAGTGGGCGTCGCTGGGCAGCAGCGCGGTGGATGGATCGGTCATCGGCATGAAAAAGGGGCAGGGGCATGCTGCCGCGGGCAGGTCTGAAGCTCGGGATGCCTTCAGGGCACGGCGTGCAGTCCGTTGCGTGTGGTTGCTGCCCGGCTCCTGCTGCACACAACGTGCGCGGGCTGCAACAAGTTTACCGGGATGGCGACCGGTCAGCCGGCTTGCCCTTCCGGGCGGCGTCATGGTGCTCCCGGTGGCACGGATCCGGCCCATGTCGCCGCAGCGGCACAGCAGCGACCGCCAGGCCGGTCGTCGTGTCATCGGGGAGGTGGCTGCCGCTAGAATCGTCGGATGCACATACATATTCTTGGTATTTGCGGCACCTTCATGGGTGGGGTGGCCGCCATTGCCCGCGAGGCGGGCTTCAAAGGTCACCGGCTGCGACGCCAACGTCTACCCGCCGATGAGCGATCAGCTGCGCGCGCTGGGCATCGACCTGATCGAGGGCTGGGACCCGTCCCAGCTGTCGCCCAGCCCGATGTCTGGGTGGTGGGCAACGTGGTGCGGCGGGGCAATCCGCTGATGGAAGCCATTCTGGATGCCGGGCTGCCCTACGTCTCGGGGCCGCAGTGGCTGGCCGAGCAGGTGCTGGTCGGGCGCTGGGTGATGGGCGTGGCTGGCACGCACGGCAAGACCACCACCGCGTCGCTGCTGGCCTGGATCCCTTCAGGCTGCCGGGCGCGAGCCGGGCTTCCTGATCGGTGGCGTGCCGGGCAACTTCCCGGTCTCGGCGCGTCTGGGGCGCAAGCCCTATTTCGTCATCGAGGCCGACGGGTACGACACGGCCTTCTTCGACAAGCGTTCCAAGTTCGTGCACTACCGGCCGCGTACCGCCGTGCTCAACAACCTGAGTACGACCACGCCGACATCTTCCCGGATCTGGGGGCCATCGAGACCCAGTTCCATCATCTGGTGCGTACCGTGCCCGGGCGGGGCGGATCATCTGGCCGTCGGACTCGAGGCGCTGCAGCGGGTGCTGGGCCCGTGGCTGCTGGAGCCAGACCGAGGCCCTGGGCGCTGGCGGCTGGCACGCCAGCGACGTGACCGAGGAGGCCGATGCCACCGTGTTCACGCTCTGGCGCGGCGATGTCGAGCAGGGGCGCGTGCGCCTGCCGCTGGCCGGCGAGCACAACCGGGCCAATGCCATTGCCGCCATCGTGGCGGCCGAGCACATCGGCATCACGCCGGCCGAGTCCATCGAGGCGCTGGCGGCCTTCCAGGGGGTGCGGCGGCGGCTGGAGGTGCGTGGCACCGTCGGTGGCGTCACCGTCATCGACGACTTCGCGCACCATCCCACGGCCATTGCCACCACCATCGCCGGGCTGCGGGCCCGCATGCAGGCGGGAAGCCATCCCTGGCGGGCGCCTGCTGGCCGTGCTGGAGCCGCGCTCCAACACCATGCGCACCGGCACGCTGAAGGCCCAGCTGCCCGGCAGCCTCCAGGACGCCGACCTGGTGTTCTGCTATGCCGGCGGCATCGACTGGGACGCCCAGGCCGCCCTGGCTCCGCTGGGCGAGCGCGTGGCCGTCTTCCGCGACATGCCGGCCCTGGAGGCCGCCATCCTGGCGGCCGCCCGTCCGGGCGACCAGGTGCTGGTGATGAGCAACGGCGGGTTTGGCGGCATTCACGGCCGTCTGCTGGCCGGACTGGGCTCGCGGGAAGGCAACAGGAAGTAACAGGCGCAACGAAGGGCGCGGCTCCATCCGCCTTCCGGCGCCGTCCGTCGGTCCGTCTGCACGGAGGGCCGTCAGGGCGGCGATCATGTTCCGTCGGACCCGGGAAGGGCCGGACGGATCCCCGAAGGTGCAGCGCCGATCGTTGCACCGGTTCCGGGGATTGGCCTGACCTTTCCCTGGCTCTTTCCTGAAAGGGCCGGGGGGCACGCCCGTATAATGGCCGGTTGTCTTCACCATGCAACACTGTGCAGGCACCGGGACAAGGCCCGTCAGGGCCCTGGTCTGCGGCGGCCGGGCATTTCCCGCTGCCACCGCACCGGTCATTTTTCCCTGCATCTTCCCAAACGGCGGACCGCCCCCAGATTATCCCGTCAATGAGCCAAAACTACCTGTTATTCGAGGAGGCCGGTCAGTTCAAGACGGGCACCATCCTGCAGGACACCGGTACCAGCCTGCAGGTGGAACTCACCACCGGCAAGCGCGTCAAGGTCAAGCAGGCCAACGTCATGCTGCGCTTTGCATCGCCCGGCCCGCCGAGATGCTGCGAGGCCCTGCAGGAGGCCGAGAACATCGACGTCGATTTCCTGTGGAGGTGGCCCCGCAGGAAGAGTTCGACTACCAGCTGCTGGTCGCCGAGTACTGCGGTGAAAAATCCCAGCGTCGTGCAGCAGACTGCCATGCTGATGCGCCTGCACGGCATGCCGGTGTACTTCTACCGCAGGGGCGTGGCCGCTATCGTCCGGCCCAGCCCGACACCCTCAAGGCCGCGCTGGCCGCCATCGAGCGCAAGCGCCTGCAGGAAGAGGAAATCCAGCGGCTGGCCGCCGGGCTGGAAGCCGGCCAGCTGCCGGCGCTCATCGCCAGCCAGGTGCCCGACCTGCTGGTGGCAGCCGACCGTCAGTCGGTGGGCTGGCGTGCACTGGATCTGGCCTGCCAGCAGACCGGTCTGTCCCGAGCGGCTGCTGCTGAAGGTGGGGGCGCTGCCCAGTGCGCGTGCCGTTCACGAACAGCGCTTCCTGCGCTCGCATTTCCCGACGGGGACCGATTTCCCGGCCGCGCTGTCGCAGTATCAGCCGCCGGTGCTCGACCATCTGCCCGAAAGCCCGGTCGAGGCCTTTTCCATCGATGATTCCAGCACCACCGAGATCGACGACTGTCTGTCGGTGCAGTGGCTGGACGACGGCATGGCGCGCATCGGCGTGCACATTGCCGCCCCGGCGCTGGGCATCCGCTCCGGCGATGGCGTGGATCAGGGTCGCGCGCGAGCGCATGACCACCGTCTACAGTCCCGGTGAGAAGATCACCATGCTGCCCGACGCCGTGGTGCGCAGCTTCTCGCTGGACGAGGGGCATGTGCGTCCGCGCTGTCGCTGTACCTGGACATCAACATCGAGACGCTGCAGGGTCGCCAACGGAATTCAGCCAGGTGGATCGCATCCGCGTGGCGCGCAACATCCGCCACGATGAACTGGAGCCCTTCGACACTCGAGGGCGCAGCTGGACTGGCAGCCGGTACCCGGCGAGGAAGATCCGCTGGCCGGGCTGCCCTATGCCGACGCCTTCCGGCTGCTGTGGCGCTTCACGCAGGTGCTGTCGGCCGAGCGGGACAAGGTGCGTGGTCGCCCTGAAGTCCCGCTCGCGCGTCGACTTCACCTTCCGCATTGACGGCGAGCATGTCGAGATCATCCCGCGCCGTCGTGATGCGCGCTTGACCGCATCGTGGCCGAGATGGCCATCCTGGCCAACTCGCGCTGGGGCAGGCTGCTGGCCGATCACGCTGTCTCGGGCCTGTACCGTTCGCAGAGCTTCGGCCGCGTGAAGATGTCCACCACCCGGCCATCCACCAGGGCCTGGGTGTGCCCCAGTACGCCTGGAGCACCTCGCCGCTGCGCCGCTACGTCGACCTCATCAACCAGATGCAGCTGGTGGCCGTGCTGGAGGCGAAGTCCCGCCATTCACCATGAATGACACATCGCTGTATGCAATTGTGTCTGCTTTCGAGGCGCGCTATGGCACGGTGGGCGAATATCAGCAGACAATGGAGCGCTACTGGTGCCTGCGCTGGGGTCGCGCAGCAGCCCGAACAGCGCTTCCCGGCCGTGGCCATCCGCGACGAGACGGTGCGTCTGGCTGCTGCCCCCTGTACTTCCAGGTGACTGGCCTGCCGCCCATGAGCGCAGGTCAGCCCCTGCTGGTGGACCTGCTGGACTGGGACGAGCTGGACCTGACCGTCCAGGCCCGTGCCGTGCGGCTGGTCGCCGATCCCCATGACTCCGACCCTGTAGGGGCGGAGGCAACACTCGGCGCCGGGACTGAAGACCCCGGGCTGGCACCCTCAGATTCGATCGATACGGGTGATTTCTGCAAATGGCCGCTGCTACGCCATGGGCCCGCGCCTTCAACCGGATGGACCCGCTCACGGTCGGCATCGTCGTGTCGCTGGTGGCGCACGCCGTCATGCTGGCCATCCGCTTCTGCGGCTGATCCCAATCGCTTCCTGCCTGCCGAGTCGCAGCTGGAAGTGGTGCTGCTCAACGCCTCCACCCGCGCCAAGCCCGTCAACGCCGAAGTGCTGGCGCAGGTGAACATGAAAAGCCGGTGGTGACCGTGACCAGGGCAGGGCGCGTTCCCGCTGCCTGCCTCGGAACAGGCCCGTGACGGCGAGACCATGGAGCAGCAGCAGGCCCGCATTCGGCAGCTGGAGGCCGAGCAGCAGCGCCTGCTGGCCCTGAACAACCAGAACGAGCCCACCCGCAGGCCGAGCCGCAGCAGTCGCAGGACGCCAACGGCGGCGAGCAGGAAGAGCTGCAGCGGCAGATCGCCCGCATGCAGGCACAGATCGACCGCCAGCTGGAAGACTACGCCCGCCGGCCCAAGCGCCTCACCTATGGCGTCAATGCCACCGGCGTCAACTACGCCCGCTACGTCAGCGCCTGGGCTGACCGCATCGAGAAGATCGGCACCGAGCGCTTCCCCGAGGAAGCCCGGGGCAAGATGTACGACTCGCTCACCGTCACCGTCGAGGTGGACAAGTACGGCAACGTCGTCGACGTGCTGATCAACAAAGAAGTCCCGCTACGACGTGCTCAACCGCAAGGTGAAGGGAAATCGTGCTGGCCGGTGCCCCCTACGACAAGTTCACGCCCGAGATGCGCAAGGACGGCGACATCCTGCAGATCGTCCGTACCTGGACCTTCACCAACGGCAGCCTGCAGACGAAAGTCGGCCAAGCGGTGATGCCGATGGCTTCCGAGACCTGACCGTTACCTGGTGGTGGGCAACCCCATTGCCCACAGCCGCTCGCCCTGAGATCCACGCCGCCTTCGCGGCCCAGACCGGCCAGCGCATGCTTTATGAACGGCGCCTGATCGAGACCGATCCGCCCGAGGCCTTTGCCGCGGCCATGCGGCACTTCTTCCAGGACGAAGGAGGGCGGGGCGCCAACGTCACGCTGCCCTTCAAGGAAGCGGCCTTCCGCCTTGCCGACGAGCGCAGTCCCGTGCCGAGGCCGCGGGTGCCGCCAACACGCTCTGCTTCGTCGAAGGCCGGATCATCGCTGACAACACCGATGGCGCCGGCCTGGTCGATGACATGCAGCGGCGACTGGGCGTGTCGCTGCAGGGGTGCGGGTGACGGTGCTGGGCGCCGGGGGGCGCCAGGGGCCTGATGCTGCCGCTGGCCCAGGCCGGCGTGGCCCGGCTGGTGGTGGCCAACCGCACGCTGGCCCGCGCGCAGGCGCTGACCGCCGACATCGACCCCCATCTTGAGGCGCAGGCACTGCCCGTTCAGGTGGAGCCGGTGGCGCTGGCCGATGCACCGGCAGCCGACGTGCTCATCAATGCCACATCCGCCGGCCTGCATGGCGACGGCCCCTCACCGCCAGCCCGGTTGTTCGAGGGCTGCCGTCTGGCCCTACGACTGCATCTATGCCGACCGGCCCACGCCCTTCATGCAGCAGGCCATGGCGGCCGGGGTGTCTACGAGTCAGCGACGGCCTGGGCATGCTGGTCGGCCAGGCCGCCGAAAGCTTCCGCCTGTGGCGCGGCGTCCGGCCGATGTCGTCCCCGTGCTGGATGCACTGCGCACGGCACGCTGATTGCGCTAACATCGCGGATTGCGTGCTGAAAGCTTGGGTGGCGCAACGCCTGCAGGCTGCCAGCCGGGACCATGGACCGCGCCGCCGTTCGGGCCGCGCGCTTTGGCCCAGTTTCTGCATTTCCTGACCCTGTCGCCCAAGGTTTGCGGGCTGTCTGCCAGCCCACGCACGCTCAAGCCTGGCCACCCCATGCCTGTGGCCTTTTCCCTGCCTGCCACCGTCCGGACCCACCTGCCTCCTCCCCGACGACGGCGGCTGCTCGCCCTGAGCCCGTGCCATGAATACTTCCCTGTCGATCCCCGTTCGGCACGCATTGTCCGTGCCGAAGAGACCGCAGCCGACACGAGCCTGTCCTCCCATCCTGACCCGGCACTATCTGCCGAGTCGGTACTGGAGGCAGCTGAAGCACCGGAAGAAACCTCCACAGCCGCCCAGGCCAGTGTTCTCCCGCGCGACGCCGAGACGCGCAGCATGCGCTGGCCGAAGTGCAGCTGCTGCTGGAGCGCCACGCCTTTTGCGCAGGAAACGGCCCGCCACTACGCCGAAACCGTGCGCGAGGCGGCGCAGGAGCCCGATGACGAGGAGGATGCCGCGTCCACGACAGGGCTCATGCCCATGGCGAGACGGCCCGCGAGACGTCCGCCGAGGCAGGGCACGAATCCAGTACCGATACCGGGGCGTCGAGTCGGCGTCGCGGGAAAAGCACGTGCTGCCGGGCATCCTGCAGACCCGGGGCGGAACTCGGATACCGGGCGGCGGGACGCCCACCATCAACCGATCCGCCATCACGTCCATTCGGGGCAGCACAGCGCCCTGGCGGCCGTCGGCATGGGGCCGTCCACAGGGGATACTGAAGTCTGCCGATGTCCGGGTGAAGGCCGCTGCCGGGCTGATGGGAGACGTGGCGACAAAGGCCGACAGTGGGACCCGGCCGGAGGCCGAGCGGAAAGGGGATGCTGCCGCGGAGGGCGATGACGTCTCGACGCCGAGTCGGGTCGACATCGGAGACGGCATCGAAGGTCGAGCGCGCCCGGACGAGTCTCACTCTGCCCAGTTGCGCGAGCGTCTGGCCCAAAGCTGCACCAGCCGACATCGCCTACGTGCTGGAAGCGCTGCCGCCGGAAGAGCGGAAGCTGGTCTGCAGGATTCGGTCAAGCGCGAAGCCGATGGCGCCGTGCTGCTGGAGGTTTCCGAGCCGGTTCTGGAAGACCTGATCGACCTGATGACCGAGGACGAGCTGGTCTCGGCGGTGAAGGAGCTGGACGCCGACGACGTGGCCGACCTGGTCGAGTATCTGCCGCCGGCGGTGGTGGAAAGATCAGCGCGAGCTGACGCCCGAGGAGCGCGAACAGCTGCGTGCCGCCATGTCCTACCCCGAGGATTCGGTGGGCGGGCGCATGGACTTCGAGTTCGTGCGCGTGCGCGAGGACGTGACGCTGGAAGTGGTGCTGCGCTACCTGCGCCGCTTCGATGAGCTGCCCAGCACACCGACCAGGTGTTCGTGGTGGATCGCAACGGCATGCTGACGGGCAGCCTGTCCATCGAGCAGGTGCTGCTCAACGAGGCCGGACACCGAAGTCTCGGCCGTCATGCACCGCGACATCCTGTCGCTGGACGTGGACGACGACGTGGGCGATGCCGCCCAGGGCCTTCGAGCGTTATGACCTGATTTCCGCCCCGGTCGTCGACACCACCACAAGCTCATCGGTCGACTCACCATCGATGAGGGTGGTCGATGTCATCCGTGAAAGAAAGCGAGACCGACGCCCTGAACCAGGCCCGGTCTGCAGGAAGAGGAAGACCTTTTCGGCTCCGTCTGGCGGTCAGCCCGCAACCGCTGGCTGTGGCTGGCCGTCAACCTGGTCACCGCCTTCCTGGCTTCGCGCGTCATCGGCCTGTTCGACGAAACCATCCGAACGGATCGTGGCCCTGGCCACCCCTGATGCCCATCGTGGCCGGTCTGGCCCGAAACTCCGGCAACCAGACCATGGCGCTGATGATCGCTCGCTGGCCCAGGGGCAGATCAGCGGCGGCAACTTCGGCCGCATCCTGCGCAAGGAACTGACCGTCGCACTGCTCAACGGCATGGTCTGGGGAGCGTGGCGGGCCTGGCCACCTGGCTGCTCTACCACGACACCGACGCTGCCCGCCTGCTGGGCATCGCCATGGGCGTGGCCATCGTCCTCAACCTGCTCATTGGCGCCACCCTGGGCGTGGCGGTGCCCTTCACCCTGAACAGGCTGGGCGCGATCCCGCCCTGGGCTCGTCCGTGCTGCTGACCTTCTCCACCGATGGCCTGGGCTTCCTGAGTCTTCCTGGGGCTGGCGACGATGCGTTGTTCTGACCGGGGGCTGCCCCGTCCGAAGGATCACCGCCCGTACATCACCGTGATGCTGGGCGCCCAGCGCGTGGGTCTGGGCCACGAAGCCGACCAGCGCCGGCGTCGAATCGGCCGTCACGCCGGGCAGATCAGCCACCTTCAGGGCCGTCAGCGTGATCACATGGCGATGCGCCCGGCCCGTGGGTGGGCAGGGCACCCATATCAGCCCGGCTTGCCGCCGTCGGTGCGCGTCTGCAGGGGCGCCCGCGGGCAACTTCGTGTCACCGACGCTGATGCCGGCCGGCGGTCGGTCAACCTTGGCCGGAATGTTGGCCACCACCCGGTGCGTCAGCCGATGCCGCCAGTGGGGGCATCCGGATCATGCATGGTGAGCAGGGAAGCTCCGGTGCCCACGGGGGCGTTCTTCAGGACAGGGGCCGGTGACTGGTTGTTGCCCGTGCAGCCAAAGCCGTACTCGGCGCTCAGCAGCTGCTTGCGGGTGAAGCTACCGTTCTGCAGGTCATCGGCCTGCAGCGTGAAGGAGCCGGCGGCCGCGACGCCGTGCCCGTCAGGGCAAGCAGCGTGGTGGCCAGCAGGATCTGTGTCTTCATGATGGTGTTCTCGTGTCGTGATGCGTCGGGCGCGTCTCTGCTCACAGGGCCCATTCAGGGATCCGGGGCAGGACAGGAACAGCCGACATGCCGGTTTCTTAATCACTGTGCCAGTCCGACTTCCCGCCACGCTTTTCCAGCAGCCGGACGCCTTCCATCACCATGCCGCGGTCCACGGCCTTGCGCATGTCGTAGATGGTCCAGCAGACCCACCTGCACCGCCGTCAGCGCCTCCATCTCACCCCGGTGCAGCCCGTGCATTCGGCCGTCACCTCGCAGCGCACGCGGCTGCCGGCTTCGTCAGGGTGAACTCGGCCGCCACGCGTGACAGCGCGATGGGATGGCACAGCGGAATGAGGTCGGACGTGCGCTTGGCTGCCAGCGGTAGCCGCCAGTCGGGCCACGCCCAGCACGTCGCCCTGGCGGCACTCCCCTTCCGGATGCGCGCCAGCGTAGCCGGCTGCATGCGGATCCAGCCCTCGGCCACGGCCGTGCGGCGGGTTTCGACCTGCCGCCCACATCCACCATGTGAGCCTGCCCTTGGGCGTCGAAATGCGTCAGATCGTTCATCGTGCCATCATAGCAGGAGGAAGGCTCCCTCCTGTCGTCGCGGGGGCGGGGCCGGACGTTGGAAGACCGTAGCACGCCATGGCGCGGGGCCATCTGGAGCCCCATCCAGGGCAATCCGAACACGAGAGAATCTGTCGATGAGGCATCACGAGCCGGAACAGACCGGGCGCCTGGGGGCCGACAACGGCGCAGCAGAAGGCCGGGCACACGTGTCACCGCCCGCCGGGGCAGCGCTGCCCGCCAGGCCTGCAGGGGCCCGTGGCACGCGCATTCCGCCGTCTGGGCCGGGCAGGGCTGCTGGGGCTGGCGCTGACCATCGCCATGCCGGCATCGCTTCATGCCCAGATCGAGCGCCTGCCCGACCTGGGCTCGGCCGACAGTGACGAGTTGTCCAACCCGGCCGAACGCCGCCTGGGCGAATCGGTGATGCGTCAGCTGCGTTCCGACGGCACCGTCTACGACGATGCCGAGATGAACGACTTCATCAGCCGCTTCGGCAGCCGGCTTACCGGCACCGAACCGGCACGCGGCCAGCCGTTCCTGTTCTTTGTCGTGCGCGACGACAGCATCAACGCCTTTGCCCTGCCAGGGCGGGTTCATTGGCGTGCATACGGGCCTGCTGGCCGTGGCCGGCAGCGAATCCGAGCTAGCCAGCGTGCTGGGGCACGAGATGGGGCACGTCACCCAGCACCACATTGCCCGCATGCTGAAGAGAACCAGAAGCAGGCCAGCATGCTGGCCATGGCCGGCATGGTGCTGGGGGCGCTGGCCATCCGCAACAATCCGGATGCCGGCATGGGGGCCATCACGCTGGGCGAGAGCATGGCCACGCGCTCCATGCCTCGTTCTCGCGCGATGCCGAGCGCGAAGCCGACCGCATCGGCCTGCAGGTGATGCGCGAGGCCGATTTCGACGTGAACGGCGCGCCCGTCTTCTTCGGCCGCCTGCAGCAGCAGAGACCGGTTCAATGAAGGCGGTGACACCACCGCCTACCTGCGCACCACCCGGTCACGGCCGAGCGCATCAACGACCTGAAGCTGCGCATCCGGCAGCTGGCCGCCACCGCCAGACCTCCAGCCGATTCCGTGGATTTCCGGCTGATGATGCGCGCACGGGCACGCGCCGTCAGCGCCGACAGCGTGGACAAGCAGACCGAGGTGCGTCGCCATTTCGAGAGCGCAGCTCAAGACCGAGGAAGGCAAGAAGGATCCATCCGCCTGGTTCGGTCTGGCCAGCGTGGCCTACATGCGGCACGACGCCCTGGCCACCGAACAGGCCCTGACGCAGACCGAGCTGCTCGACAAGCCGCATCCATACGTCGTGCGGCTGCGCATTGCCAATCTGCTGGCGGCCCGGCAAGGGTGGCCGATGCCGAGCAGGCTTCAGCCGCGGCAGCAAAGTTTCCCCGGGCTCCCGGGCGCTGGTGCGCCAGCGCGCCGAAGTGCTCAACGCCGCGAAGTGGGATGAGTCCATTGCGCTGCTGCGCTGAAACGCGCCTGTACCAGGCGACGCCGAACTGTGGCGCATGCTGGGCGAGAGCCTATCTGGCCAAGGGCGAGGAAAGGGCATGTCGCACCTGGCGGCGGCCGAAGGTTACCTGGCGCTGGGCTACAACCAGCCGGCCATCGAGCAGCTCCGGCTGGCGCGCAACGCCGGCGACCTGGATTTCTGGCACGGTTCCATTGCCGACGCCAAGCTGCGCGAAGCCGAAGCAGCCTGGATGCAGGAGCAGGGCGGGGAGCGCCGCTGAGCCTGCTCAGGGGCGCGAGTCAGCACTGCCCCCGACCACGGCCCCAGCACCAGCGCACCGCGCCGGATCTCGGCCCCGGTCAGGGCCGCTGCCCTCATCGATGGACTGTCGGCCCAGCCACGCGGCGGCAGCAGCCGTGCCTTCTTGCCGCTGAAGTTGAAAACACACAACAGCGCGTCGTCGTCCAGCCGGCGCTCGTAGCCGAGCAACTGCGGGTCGGCGGGCAGGAGCTTCAGCCGCCCCTTCAGCAGGGCCGGATGCGTCTTGCGCCAGGCCAGCAGGTTCCGGTAGAGTTCAGCATCGAATCCGGATTGCGCGTCTGCTGGTCCACGGCCAGTTCGCGGTGCTCAGGCGGGATGGGCAGCCAGGTCTTCGGTGCATCCGAGGACCCGGCGCTGGTACCGCGCTTCTTCCACGGAAGGGCGTGCGGCAGCCGTCGCGTCCCGCTCGAACTCGGGCCACGTGCGAATGCCGTAGGGATCCTGCAACTGCTCGAGAGCTTAGCTCGACTTCAGGCAGGCCCAGCTCGTCGCCCTGGTAGATGCAGGGGCTGCCGCGCAGCGTCATCTGCATGCGCTGCCGCCAGCCGGGCGACTGCCTCGCCTCCTTGCTGCCCACCCAGCGGGTGCGGATGCGCGGGCAGTCATGATTGAAATGGCCCATGACGGCCAGCCGTCCTTCACGATGCGGCCAAACTTGCCGAACACCTGATGCAGGTACTCGGCCGAGTGGTGTTCAGTGCAGCAGATCGAAGCTGCAGGCCATGTGCAGCTTGTCGCCATCGGCCGTGTATTGGGCAATCACCTCCAGCGCATTGTCTGCACTTCGCCCACCGTGGTGGTGTTGAGAACTGGTCCAGCAGTGCGCGCAGCCTTCAGAATTCCAGGTTCTCAGGCTGGGTCTTGTCGTACAGGTGGCGCTCCAGGTGTAGGGGGTTGACCCGATCCGCCTCCGGAATAGCCTTGCCTCGACGGGACTGGAGGCGGGTTGTCGTGCACGCGTCTGGCTGTGGAAGTAAAATTGACGGTATCCAGCCAGAAACCGTCCACCCCAGCTCCAGCCAGAAGCGCATGTCGGCTAGCAGCGCATCCTGCACCTTGCGGTTGTGGAAGTTCAGGTCCAGCTGACTGGGCAGGGAAGTTGTGCGGGTAATACTGCATCCGCCGCGTGTCAGCGCCCAGCACTGCCGCCAAAGATGGACTGCCAGTTGTTGGGGGCGAAACCATCCGGCATGCATCGGCCCGCACGTACCAGTCGGTTTGGGGTTCTTGCGGCTCTTGCGGCTTTCGATGAACCAGGGGTGTTCATCGGAGGTGTGTGATCAACACCTGGTCGATGATCACCTTCAGACCCAGCGCATGCGCGCGGTCCGCGATGCGGAAATCGTCCAGCGTCCCGAAAGATCGCGGTCGACCGCCCTGTAGTCCGAGACGTCGTGCCGAAGTCGTGCATCGGGCTCTTGAAGAAGGGCGACGGCCAGATGGCATCCACGCCCAGTGCCTTCACGTAGTCAGCCGCTGCGTGATGCCGTTCAGGTCGCCCACGCCGTCGCCGTGGCTGTCCTGAAAGCTGCGCGGATAGATCTGGTAGATCACGCCGCGCACCATTCGTTGTTGGGCGCCTTGCGGGGTCTGCGGGTCGTCATGGTTCAGCGCCTCTCTTTGCCATTGCTCTTTCTTCACCTCTCCCAGCCGTTCCTGCAGCTTCTTCAGGCCTCAGCACCCATGGCACGGCCGTTCAGCACGTCATGCCGTGCTCCAGAAGGCCTGGCTGACGGCGTCGTACTTTCGGGGCCGGTGATGCTGGATGGTCTGGGATGCGGCGTTGGGCAGCGTCATGCAGCGTGCCGAAGAGCGGGTTGGCGTCCAGCACTTCCTGTTTGTCACTTGTACAGGGCGGGGTAGGTGGGGTTGTAGGCCCCCTCGATGGCGCGACGCTTCTGCACCTTCTCGCTGGTCAGATACATCACCAGATCGGCCGCTTCTTCCAGGGTGCTTCGTGTGCCCGGAGACTGCCAGCTGCCAGCCGCCGGGTGGCGGTGCCGTTCTCGCCGGCGGGCGGGGGCCACGCCCAGCCTTGTCCTTCACGCGGCTGTTGGCACCTGAACCAGCGCGCCCAGCGCATAGGGGCCAGTTGCGCATGAAGGCGCCCTTGCGTTCTGGAAGAGGGGCGCGCATCTTCTTCTCCCGCCCTGGCCATGGCACCCTGGGGAGAGGGTGCCGACCAGCCGACGGCCCGATCCAGGGCGCGGGCGGCCTCTCTCGTTGTCGATGGTGATCTCGCCGGCCTCGTTGACAATGGTGCCGCCGCCCTGGCTGTACACCATTCCAGCGCGCGTCACAGGGTCAGGCCCTCATCGGGGCGGCCCTGCCAGACGAACCCTGAAAAATCGTCCCGGCCGGCCTTTGCGTTCCTTCTTCTCGAATGGTGGCCGCCACCCTGGCAAACTCATCCCAGGTGGTGGGGCGGACGGTTCAGCGTTTTTCCAGCAGGTCCTTGCGGTAGTGGAGCAGCCCGACCGCCGTGAGACAGGGCATGGCCACCAGGCGACCCTGCACGGTGTTGTTGGCGATGATGGCCGGAAAATGCTTTTCACCTCGTCCTTGGCATAGCAGGTCCAGCGGATGTTGGCCGATGATGCCGGGCAGACCCGTCCACCATCACCACGTCCACGTCGGATGAGCCGGCCGCAGAACATCTTCTGGTAAAGGCCAGGGGTCTCGGTGCTGGACACGGGAACGGACAGCAGCTTGACCTGGTTTCCGGTCTTGCGTGCCCACTGGTCGGACGCGTGTCTTGCAGGAGTCATAGTCCCTGACGCACGAGAACCACATGCAATGGTAGGTGGTTTCGGCCTACGGGCGACTCCGGCACCAGTGGCAAGAAGAGCGCCGGCCAGCAGCGTGTGGGTGAAGCGTCGGGTCATGGTCATTCGCACGGATGATGGACATCACTGGCGATCATAGCCCGGAACATGGCCACCGTGGGGCGGGCAGGAAGGCCAGAGATCGTGTTCAGTCGGCTCTACAGCCGTCGTGCCGCTTTCTGATAGACCTCCATACGCTCACGCTTTCCCACGGCGATGACTGGACGATGATCTTCTCGTCTTGTACCTGATAGACCAGACGATAACCACGCTGCGAAAGCGCTGATCTTGTAGCAGTCGGCCATGCCGATATAAAAGGCGGGCGCTGGGCACCTTCGGGTTTGCAGTCGCTCCTCAAGTTTGTCGAGAAACTGGGTTGGCGATGTTTGCCCCAGTTTCCTGAACTCCTTCAGGGCTTGGGGGTTGAAGTTAGAGCTGATACTTCATCGACGCAGCGACTCCAGCTCCACGGGAATGGGCTCCTCGTGCTGGCGCTCTTCACGATTCTGGTCAGCTCGGCATCTTCGGCCAGCTCCATGAAGTACTCATAGAGTTCGGGCGATACGCAATAGAAGCGCGGCTTTGTCCTTGTCCAGGATGGCGATGGCGTGTCCATCAGCAGCGCTGAAAGTTTCCAGAGGGGCCCTCTTTCAGCTCGGCAAGGCTGGCGACGGTATCGGTCAGGATCGGGCTGCGCAGCGTCATCCCAAGAAGAGAGGGTCAGTGCAGCTGCGTCGGTGCGAGGTGCTGAGTTCGATCTCGTCGCCGGCCTGCGAGGCGTGGTGCAGCATCGGCTGCCAGCCGTGCGAGGGTGCGCAGGAACACGTTGGTGGCGTGGGCCAGGGAAGCGCTGCGGGGCTTCTGTCGGGCGGATTGAGTCGAACTGCTCGATGACGTGATGCACCGAGACGGTGGCTGTCTCGAAAGGACTGCAGTTCGTGGCAGGTCACGCGCACGCCGCCCGCGCAAAGACTTCCTCGTGCGTGCTCGCGGATGGCGTCCAGCCCGAGACCGCTCGCCCGAGGGCAGGATGCACAGCACCGAATCGTCATCGACCCAGATGGCCATCAGCGCGTCCAGATCGGCATCGACCAGGGGCCTGGTAATAGGTCTCCTGGGCGTGGGTGGCGCTTTGGTGAAGGATGGCGTCTGGGGTCATGGGGGCAGGGAAAAGAAGGAAAGAGAGGCGGCGCGGCGTGTCGGGCGATGGGCCCGTTCGGTGATCCGTGGGGCGCTTCACGCCCGGCTTGAGCCGGTACTGGCGTGCTGCAGTCAGGACATCGGGCCTGACCCTCATGGGTCACGTCCAGGTAGACGCGCGGATGCTGGCTCCACAGCGTCATCTTGGGATTGGGGCAGAAGACCGGCAGGTCGGAGGCGTCAGCTCGACGGCCGTGTTCTGGGTGGGCGACTGGCTCATGGGGGCACCGAAACGGAAGGTGGGTTCTGACAGAGGAACGGAAAGGGAAGGGGTTGCTGGGCTGGCCACACCGAAGCGGGCACCTCCTGCATGTGGCATGCCCGCACGGCGGGGTGCGGGCATGTCGAGGGGCGAAGGGCCGACGGTGCGTTGGCCACGCCCTGCATGGCGGGGCGCAGCGCCTCCTCATGCTACGCCGTCCGGCAATGAGCGCTTTCTTCGGAGGCTGGCTCAGGCATTCACCGGCTGCAGCCAGTGACGGTGAGCCCGGATCCCTTGCCTTTCACGACATCGAAGAAGGCGGTCTGCAGCTTCGTGGTGATGGGGCCACGCGTGCCCTCACCGATGACTGCGGTTGTCCAGCTCGCGGATGGGCGTGACCTGCAGCCGCGGTGCCGGTGAAGAAGGCTTCGTCGGCGCAGTACACTCGTCGCGTGGTGATGCGCTTCTCGCGGGCCTCGATGCGGGTTGCGGGCAATGGTGAGGATGGAGTCGCGGGTGATGCCGTCGAGGCAGGAGGCCAGGTCAGGCGTGTGGAGCTTGCCTGCTTCGATGAACAGGTTCTCGCCCGAGCCTTCCGAGACGCTAGCCTTCGGTGTCAGCAGCATGGCCTCGTCAGCCAGCCGTCGGCCAGGGCCCGCCGTTGGCCAGGATGGAGTTGATGTAGTGGCCGCCGGCCTTGGCACGCACCATCCGAGACGTTGACGTGATGGCGGGTGTAGGACGAGGTCTTGACGCGGATGCCCTTGTTGATGCCGTCTTCGCCCAGGTAGGCGCGCCCACGGCCAGGCCGCGATCATGACGTGCACCTTCACGCCGCGGGGCGGACGCCTGGCTTGTCGTCACCCAGCCAGATGAGCGGGCGCGAATGGCAGCTCTCGAGGCCGTTCTCGCACGACGGCCTTCTGGGCCTCTTCCAGCGTGGCGGCGTCGAGGCACCTTCATCTGGAAGATCTTGGCGGAGTTGAGCAGGCGCCGGGTGTGCTCGGGCGAGGCGGAAGATGGCGGTGCCCAGCGTCGGTGTCGTAGGCGCGCACGCCCTCGAAGACGCTCAGCCCGTAGTGCAGGCTGTGGCTGAGCACGTGGATCTTCGCATCCCGCCGGTCGATGAGCTGGCCATCGAACCAGATCTTCCCATCACGATCCGACATTGAGCGACGATTGTTTTATCTCAGGACAGGGCGGGAGCGGGCAAGGGTGCCGGCACGGGACGGTGGCTGGCCGGGCTGCCCCATGGGCAACCCCCTCCATCGGCCAGGCGGTCCGGATGCTCCCTTCTACTCCCTTCGCACTGCGCGTTCATTGAACAATAGGGGGCAACCATTCTAGCAGTGGGTCATCGTTGCGCACACGCCCCGTGGCGGGCAGGCCCTCAGCCGAACAGGTGCTGCCACAGCGCCTTCGGCGCCGGCCTCGACGGCCACGGTGGCCGGTGGCACGCGGGCACGCTCGGCGTCGTTCAGGCGAATCTCGTGCTGCAGGCGCCGGTAGCGGCGGTAGGCATCCCCGACGGCCTTGCCGGCCTCGGGCGGGATCAGCCCGGCGCTGGCCGCGCGGCGCAGCAGCTCGATGTTGCCCTTGTTCTCGATCAGCGCCGGGTGCTGCGTGACTGTGGGCCAGCACCAGGTACTGCACCATGAACTCGATGTCCACCATGCCGCCCGCATCGTGCTTCAGGTCGAAGAGGCCCGTGTGTCGTTGGGGTGGCCGTCGTGCATCTTCTGGCGCATGGACCGGGATCTCGGCGCGCAGCGCGGCCTGGTCGCGCGGGCGGGCCAGGATGTCGGCGCGCGGTGTCTCGAAGGCGCTGCCGATGGCCGGGCTGCCGGCAGCGTAGCGTGCCCGGGTCAGCGCCTGGTGCTCCCACACCCAGGCCGATTCGGTCTGATAGACCCGGAAGGCATTCTGGCTGGATACCAGCAGGCCGGCGTTGCCGTTGGGGCGCAGGCGCAGGTCCACCTCGAAGAGCGTGCCGGCCGCCGTGCGCGTCTGCAGCCAGCCGGCCATGCGCTGTGCCAGCTGGGCACAGATGACGCGGGGCGTCCTCGTGCGGGTCGTCGTAGAGGAACACCAGGTCAGGTCGGATGAATAGCCCAGCTCCTTGCCACCCAGCCGGCCGTAGGACGTGACGGCAAACTGCGGGTCGGGCCGGTGGCGACGTGGCAGGTTGGCCCAGCAGCGCTCCAGCGTCACTTCCAGCACGGCGTCGGCCGGTGCGCGCTCAGGTGGTCGCTCAGCACCTCCACCGTCGAGGCGCTTTTCAGGTCCTGCAGCAGGCGGAACACGGCGCCGTGGTGGGCCTCGCGCATCGCGTCCATCTGGCGCTCGATGTCGGGGGCGGGCCGGCCGTCGTCATCTAGCACGCCGGCCAGCACGGTCGCGTCCAGCTGCTCGCGCAGCTCCTGCGTCCAGTGCGGGAATGTCCAGCGGCTCCAGCAGCTGGCCGTTCAACAGCTCGTCGATGACCACCGGGTGGCTGCGCAGGTAATCGGCTGGCCCAGCGCGCCTGCGCCATCATCCGCAGCAGGTGCAGGAAAGGCGCCGGGGTGCTGGATCAGCATGTCCAGGTACACCGAGCGCCCGGCAATCGATTCAGAAAGTCGTCACAGCCGCCCGATCAGGCCGTCTGGGCCCGCAGCTCTCGGGGCCGGGCTGGAGGTGCAGGGCCTGGCCCAGCAGGTGCTCCACCTTCTGCTGCGACGCTGTCGCGTGCCTTGCGGTAGGCGCACGCGATTCGCGCAGGGGCTCTCGACCGCGCCGCTGGCTTTCAGTCATGGGCGACGAGGGGGCCTGCGCTGCCGGTCTCGGCCTCGGTGGGCGGGGCGTCGGTGCTTTCGGGGGAGGGCGCAGGGGCTTCCGCCGGTGAGGGCGACAGGCTGGTGCCCACACCGGAAGTCTGCCCGGCCGCGTTTTCCGGGGCGGCCTCGAAGCCTGCCATCCGCGACAGGGGCCAGCAGTTCGTCGAAGCACCCAGGCCACATGGTTGCGGGCATCGTTCAGCCGGGCGTCGAACTCGCTGGTGCTCATGCCCAGCATGGCGGCGATGGCGGCGTGCTGGGTGGCATCGTCCGACAGCCAGTGGGTCTGGGCATCTTCCTGGTATTGCAGCGCGTGCTCGGTGCGACGCAGCAGCCGCCAGAGCCGACAGCAGCTGTTCCACGTCGGATTCGTCCAGCAGGCGGCGACGTGCCAGCCGCTGCAGGGCCTTCGGGGTGCTGCGCTCGCGCGAGACGGATCTGCCCTCACGCACGATCTGGAACATCTGGGCGCAGAACTCGATCTCGCGGATGCCCGCCGCGACCCAACGCTCACGTCGAAGCCGGCGTTGTCGCTGCGGGCGCGCCGGCTCTCGATCTGCCGGCCTCGGTGCGGATCATGTCGTACCGGTTTGGCCGTAGCGGTGAACGCCGGAAAATCCAGGTAGGGGCGGAACACGAAGGGCACCACCTGCTGCATCAGCTGCTGTTCGTCGCCGCGCGGTGCTGTCGAAGGGCCGGGCCCGTGTGGGCAATCACCCGACCCTGCAGGCCAGCGCGAAGCGCTCCCATTCGCGCCCCTGTTCGTGGAAGTAGCTGCCCAGCGCGCGGGCAGGGTGGCGATCAGCGGGCCCACGTCGCCATAGGGGCGCAGCCGGGTGTCCACACGAAAGACGAAGCCGTCGGCCGTGACGTTGGAGAGCAGTTGGTCCAATCGGCGGGCAATGCGCTCCAGGTAGCGCGGTTCTTCGCCCGCGTCGCGCGCCACGTCAGATCAGGTCGATGTCGGAGGAGACGTTCAGCTCGCCACCGCCCAGCTTGCCCATGCCCACCACCAGCATGTCCTGCGGCCGGCCTCGACTGTCCAGCAGGTGCGGCCCTGTTCCTGCAGCTCGGTGGCGGCCACCTGCAGGCATGGCGCACGGAGACCTCGGCCCAGTGGGTGATGGCGCCCAGCACTTCTTCCAGCGGGGCCCGCCGCGCACGCTCGCGCTCGATGAGGCTATCATCAGCAGGTTGCGGAGCGCCGCAGGGCGACTTCGAGGGGCTGGCCCAGCATCTGGTGGCGCACCCAGGGCCCTCGTCGATGGCCACGGGGGTGAGCGGGGATGCCGATGAGGGCGTCCAGGCTGGAGGCCGCCTTCGGTGCGGGTGCCGATGGCCTGCAGGTTGCGGCGGAAGAAGGCGCTGTGGCGGTCGGCGGCGTAGTTTGTCATGGGGGCATCGGCTCATTCAACGCACGCAAGCGTAGCACTACGAGGGGGCTGGGGACATACCGTACCGGGGCGAGGGGATGCGGAGGTGGGGTGTTACCCTTGCGCGGACGCGAGAATCTGGAGTCGGGAGCGTGATTCGATCGATTGAGGGGCTGCGCGGGGTGGCTGCGCTGATGGTGGTGTTCTTTCATGCCTTCGTGCTGGCGCGCTGGGGTGGGGCGCCGGCGCAATGAGCTGGTGCAGAATGCCTGGCTGTTCGTCGATCTGTTCTTCGTGATCAGCAGGGGCCATCATGGCCATGGTGTATGGCCAGCGGCTGCAGGATGGCGGGCAGGTGCGGGCGTTCTTCATCAAACGCTTCTTCCGGCTGTATCCGCTGCATCTGGTCGACGCTCACGGCCATTGGGGCGGTGATCGTGGTGCAGGGCGCCAAGTGGGCGGCGGCGCAGGCGGGCGTCCAGCTGGGGGGTGAGCAGCCCTTTGCGGTGGAGTTCTTCGGCTGTCGTATTTCCTGCTGGAGCTGGTGATGCTGCAGGGGCGTGGGCATCATGACCGAGGCGCTGCACAACTACCCGTCATGGTCGCGTCGGTGGAGTTCTGGCTGTATCTGGCCTCTGCAGTACTGTTGCTTCTTCGTGCGCAGCACCCGGGCGCAGGTCTGGGCAAGCGTGGCCATCGTGGTGCTGTGCCTGGATCATTTCCTGCGGGTGTTCTCGGGGCTGGGGCCGCGGTGCTGGCGCGGATGTCCCTGGCATGCCGCGCGGGCTGCTCCAGCTTCTTCATCAGCGTGCTGGTCTGGTATGGCTGGCAGGCGGTGCAGCCCCGTCTGCGCAACCTGTCGTCACCCGCACTGGGGGCGTGTCAGCTGGTGCTGGCCGTGCTGTCGCTGGCGCTCATCGACATGCGCGCGGATCTGGGGGCCTGGGTGTATGCCATTCCCTTCGTGTTCGGCCTGTGGTGTGTCGCCGCTGCTGGATCGCGGCGTGGTGGCGGCCTTCCCTGCAGACGCGGCCCGCTGCAGTGGCTGGGCGTGCACAGCTATTCGATCTATCTGGTGCGTCACGGTGCTCACCGTCTTCGACTGGCCGGGTCGCAAGTTCGGTGAGCCGCTGAAGTACGCCGTGGTGGCGGTGTTCGTGCTGGCGGTGGTGCTGGCGGCGCGCTGCACCTACCGCTGGACTCGAGGTACCGTGGCGGGATCGCGGCAAGCGGCTGGCGGGCGGGGGTAGGCCGCGGCGGGGCTCAGGTGGAGATGGGGGTGATGTCGGCCAGCGTGGCTGCCAGGGTGTCCTTGGCTATTTTCATTTCATGGTCGAGTTGCAGCCCGGTCCAGAAGCCGTCTGACGTGCCGAAGAAGCGCGAAAGCCGAAGGCCGGTATCGACGCTGATGCCGCGTGTGCCCTGCTACGATCTCGCCGATGCGGGCGCTGGGGGACGTGGATTTCTCGGCAAGCCGATACTGGCTGATGCCCATGGGCTTGAGAAACTCTTCCCTGGAGAATTTCTGCCGGGGTGAGGATAAGGAACCGTACGCATGCGGAAAGCCTTTCAGTGATAGTCGGTGATCTCGACGGCTAATGGCGTCCGTGCCCAGCCACGAGAAGCAGATGCGCCATTGATCGTTGATGCGGATGCTGTACTGGCCGTAGTGATCTCCCTTGAGGAGTTCCAGCCGGTTGCCAGGCGGAATGCGCGAGGTCGTCAAGCCCGCCGGCTCTGTGCAGCATGGCCAGCTTGCGCATGGCAACCTTTTCTATGCTGACCCATCAGGGGCACCCGGTGGCCGGCAAACAGGGCTTGGGTATCGCTGCATCTGAATGATTGAATGGCCATCTCGTCATGCTAACGACTGGCGATAGTATCGTCAAGCGTTAGCATTGAGCACGGCAGCGGCAAGCGGCAAGCGGCAAGCAGCTGGCGGGGCGGGGGTAGGCCGCGGCGGGGGCGTCTCCGTGCCCCCGCCGGGTGCTGGTGTGCCGTCAGGCCAGCGGCGGATGCTGGCCCAGCGGGTCGTGCAGCAGCGGGTCGGTGCCGTGCCAGAGGTTGCCCAGGGTGGACGGCAGCGCCCTGGTGGCCGTGTCGCTTCCGGCCGAGGGCGTGCCGGGCAGCAGCTCTGCGGCGTCCAGCGTGTCGGAAGCCTCCCGGTGGCTCCGACGAGCCTGCCGAGCGGCCGGCGATGTTGGGCTTGCTGAAGGTCGTGCTGCCGTCTTCGGCCTCGGCAATGGTGATGGTGAAGCGTTCGTGGCCGACGTCCGGATCGCTGATGTTTACGACTTTGTGACCCAGTTTCGTACGGTTCCCCGGCAGGGAAGGGTTCTTGCCTGAGCCGTCTTCCACCTCCTGCCCTCGAACCTCCACCAGCGTGATGACGCCACCGTGGTTCTGGCTGCTGTCCCAGCCCAGGTGAGCCTGGTCTCAGTTCCGAGCCGACGATGATCTGTCCCTTTCCTGGACCTGGCCGGAGAAGTCGGGGTCGTGCTCGCTCTCCAGCTTCAGCGGCTGGCGGTAGTTGTCGTACTCGATGATGAAGCCCCTGGCGCCGTCTGCCGGCGTCGCATCGGCGCTGCCCTGGTTGATGTAGTGGTAGCGGGTCGAGATGTCGGGGCCGCTGTTGAACAGGTTGGCCTTGATGAAACCTCTTTCTTGAGCATCGTCGATGGACAGCAGCTTGCCGCCCATGTCCTGGGCGCTGCCGCGCGTCCGCCAGGGCTGATGCCATCCGCATGGATGATCTCGTAGGCGGTCGGTCCCTGACTGGCCGCCGTCGGGCAGGGGCCGCCCGGAAAGATCCCAGTTCATCACGCGTTTTTGCATTGGGAGATTCATAGGCATCGATGCTCAGGATCTTGAAGAACTCCGCCGTCCAGACTGGTGTCCGGACTATGCGCTGTGCTGCTGATGACGCTCTTGTCCAGCCCGGTGATGGGTATTGGGGGCCACGACGGGTTTGGTGGGAGTACCCGCCGCCTGCGGCTGCTCGTCGATGGTGATGGTGCGAACTCACTTCCCGGCCGCTGTCGTCCACGAACAGGGCGTCCTTTGTCGTCCAGCGGTCTGAAACTGAAGCTGCCTCCATCGGTCTTTCGCTGGCATCCCAGGTCAGCCGGGCGAACTCTGCGGCATCAATGGTCTGGCCTTCGGTGATCTGACGGGCGCCGGAGCCATCGGTACCGCTGGCCAGTTGCAGTGGTGAGTGGCTGGTGTCGCGGTCGTTGGGCTGTTCAATGCGGGTGATTTCGATGCTGGCCGGGGCGCGGCTGGCGTCGGTGCCGTGGATCTCGTTCAGGTGATTCTCGCTGATCTCCAGTACCTGCCGGAAGCCAGCGTGCAGCGTTGAGGCATTCTGAGCATAGGCCCGGCCCCTGAACGCCTCTTCATCGATGGTGATGGTGCGGGTGAGGGTGGGGGTGCTGCCAGGGTTGGCGGGTTGGTGGTCAGGATGGACTTTCCGTCCGCACCGATCATCGAGAAGGTGAACGAGCCGCCGGAGTTTGCATCCGAGCGCCATACCAGCTTGTCCAGGTCACTGGCCTGGATCCGGCCGCCTTTGGAGACCGGGTCAAGCTGGCTGGGCGACCACGGTCGATGGCCAGCGCGGACGTGCCGGGGGCAGTATCGTCCTTTCGTAGATGTTGGTGATCTGGATGGCAGTGGGCCCCCGCGAGGGATCGGTACCAGCCAGCAGGGTCCCGTCCAGTGTCAGGGGACGGCTGGAGGTGAAGGCACTGGGCGTGTTTCGTGGCGTAGACAGGGGCCGCTGACGATCTCGATGACGGTCATCGTCTGTCGGCGGAGCCGGCAATCTCGATGCCGTCCTGTCCAGGGCCACGAACCGGAATGTGCCGCCTCGTTGTGGGGCCGTGTCCCAGCGGATATTGCTATAGCGGCCGAATTTCACTTCACTGCCCACGGAAAGCGGGGTGCGGTGGCCGGCATCCCAGCTGTAGAGGGCCGAGTGTTCGGTCCCGGACGGATTCTTTCGTCGATATGGGTGATGCGGATGGCCGCAGGGCGCTGATTTGTTGGCGTGTTGTGGCTGTTGTAGGCCATTCCGTTGTTGAAGGCAGCCGATCCGTCATGGGCTGCGTAGGCCGTCTGATACTGCAGGCTGATGGCGTTCCAGACCGGAGGCAGCGGCGATTCATGCACGGTGACGGTACGCGGTGCACTGCCCTCAATGACATACTGCTCGGTGTCGTCGCCGTGAAGTGTGAAGTGGCCCCCATCGTTGGTGCCGGTATCCCAGTGCACCTTGCCGAAATCCTCGGCACGGATGGTGTCGCCTGCCTGCGGCTTTTCCTTTGACCCCCGCCTTCGCGCTGGATGTAGAGCGGGGCGGGGTTCGCGCCTTTTTCTGGGGAGATCTGGTTGATGGTGACGAATGCCGGCTTGCGGGCGGGGTCGTTGCCCTCGAAGATGCTGGCATCAATCTGGCGCACCTGATCAGCGTGCCCACCACCTGCAGGGCCTGGCCGGAATAGTCTGGAGCCTTCGGTGACTCGTGCACCGTGACGGTCTGCATCGGAGCCCAGAATGGATTCCGGTGCATCCAGCGCCACGAAGCGGGAAGCTGCCGCCATCACTGTGGGCGGTGTTCCAGCTGAGCTTGCCGAAAGTCTGCGGCGCTGATGACATCGCCTGCTGCACGGCCGTGGGGGCCGCCGTCGGCATCCCGCTGCAGGGGCGATGCCCGTGCCGTCGCCATCCTTGGTGTCGATGCTCTCGATGCGGATGAAGGCTGGTGCCTTGTTACGCTGTGTTCCGGCAAACAGTTCCTGGCCGAGAGGCGTGCAGTCTGGTCGCGCCACCGTCAGCGGATTGCGCACGCCAGGTAGTCGGCGCAGCCGGAGATTCGCTAGACGCTGACGGTCTCGTGCGGTGGCAACCGGGTAGAATGGGCTTCTGCTGGCATCCAGCGGCATGAAGCTGAAGCTGCCGCCGTTGTTGTGGGCGGTGTTCCAGCTGAGCTTGCCAAAGTCGGCCGCGCTGATGACATCGCCTTGCTGAACGGCCGTGGGGGCGGCGGGACCGGCCCCATCATCATCCCGTTGCAGGGCGGTGCCGGTGCCGTCGCCATCCTGAGGCGTGATGCTCTCGATGCGGATGAAGGATGGTGCCTTTGTTGGCGGTGTTGCCGGCAAACAGGTCCTGACCCAGCGTCAGCGTCTGGTCAGTGCAACCGACAGCGGGTCGCGCGTGCTGGGGTAGTCCGGCACCGCAGGGGATTCGTTCACCGTGATGGTCTGTGAATCGGCCCCCAGAATGGGTTTCCGGTTGGCGTCCAGCGCCACGAAGCGGAAGCTGCCACCGTCATTGTGGGCGGTGTTCCAGCTGAGCTTGCCGAAGTCTGCCGCGCTGATGACATCGCCTTCCGACACGGCCGTGGGCGCGCTGGGGCCATCGCCGTCGGCGTCACGCCGGAGGGCGGTGCCCGTGCCGTCGCCATCCTTGGCGGTGATCTTTTCGATGCGGATGAAGGCAGGTGCCTTGTTGGCCGTGTTGCCGGCAAACAGGTCCTGACCCAGTGCCAACGTCTGGTCGTGTGCCACCGCCAGCGGGTCGCGTGCGCTGGGATATTCCGGCGCGGCGGGGATTCTGCAGACGCTGACGGTCTGCGGCTGAATGCCCACGTAGGCCTGTCCGGTGCCGTCCAGGGGCACAAAGCGGAAGCTGCCGCCTTCGTTGCCCACGGTGTTCCCAGGTCAGCTTGCCGAAGTTCTCGGCTGGTGATGGTCTGGCCGACCGTGACGGGCGTGGGCGTACCGTCGCCCAGCAGTTGCAGGACGGGCTTGCACCGTCATGGCTGCTGGGCTCAATGGCCTCGATGCGGATGGCAGCCGGCTTGTAGTCCTGGTTCGTGCCGGCAAAGGTGCTTTCCGGGAAGGTGGCCGTCTGCTCGTGGGCCACGGCGCGAATGACCGGATCAGCCGGATAGACCGGGCGGTGGGAGATTCGTGCACCGTGATGGTCTGTTCCGGCGCCCCCAGAATGGGTTTCCGGTTGGCATCCAGCGGCACGAAGCGGAAGCCGCCACCGCCATTGTGGGCGGTATTCCAGCTGAGCTTGCCAAGTCTGCCGCGCTGATGACATCGCCTTCCGATACGGCCGTCGGGGCACCCGCCGTCGCCGTCTGCATCCCGCTGCAGGGCTGCGCCCGCGCCGGTGTCACCATTGGGGGTGATCTTCTCGATGTGATGAAGGATGGTGCCTGTCGGCAGCGTTGCCAGCAAACAGTTCCTGACCCAGCGTCAGCGTTTGGTCGTGCGACTGACAGCGGTTCACGGGTAGCGGGATAGTCCGCAGCCGGTGACTCGCTGACCGTGATGGTCTCGTGTGGTGGCACCCAGAATGGGCTTCTGGTTGGCATCCGCGAACAAAGCGGAAGCTGCCGCCTTCATTGTGGGCGGTATTCCAGCTGAGCTTGCCGAAGTCGGCGGCGCTGATGACATCGCCTTCAGATACGGCGGTGGGCGCGCCAGGGCCGTCGCCGTCGGCGTCCCTGCTGCAGGGCTGCGCCTGCGCCGGTGTCACCCTGGGGGTGATCTCTCGATGCGAATGGAAGCGATGGGGCCTTGTCGGCCGTGTTGCCGGCAAACAGTTCCTGACCCAGCGTCAGCGTCTGGTCGTGTGCCACCGACAGCGGCTCACGTGCAGCCGGATAGTCTGGGGCAGCTGGCGATCGCTGACCGTGATGGTCTGTGCGGTGGCACCCAGAATGGGCTTCTGGTTGGCATCCAGCGGCATGAAGCTGAAGTTGCCGCCGTTGTTGTGGGCGGTGTTCCAGCTGAGCTTGCCAAAGTCGGCCGCGCTGATGACATCGCCTTGCTGAACGGCCGTGGTGCGGCGGGACCGGCCCCATCATCATCCCGTTGCAGGGCGGTGCCGGTGCCGTCGCCATCCAGGGGCGTGATGCTCTCGATGCGGATGAAGGCTGGGGTCTTGCTAGCCGTGTTGCCGGCAAACAGGTCCTCGAGTTCAGGGCCAGTGTCTGGTCGTGCGACCGACAGAGGTTCACGGGTAGCAGGATAGTCCGGGGCAGCCGGGGGACTCGCTGACCGTGATGGTCTGCGCGGAGGCACCCAGAATGGGCTTCTGGTTGGCGTCCAGTGGTACAGCGGAAGCTGCCGCCGTCGTTGTGGGCAGTGTTCCAGCTGAGCTTGCCAAAGTCGGCGGCGCTGATGATGTCGCCTTGTTGAACGGCCGTGGGTGTGGCGGGATCCGGCTCCATCATCATCCCGTTGCAGCGCGGCGCCCGTGCCGTCGCCATCCCTGGCGTCGATGCTTTTCGATGCGGATGAAGGCGCAGGTGCCTTGCCGGGCGTGTTCCCGGCAAACAGTTCCTGGCTCAGCGCCAGTGTCTGGTCAGCGTGCGACCGACAGCGGTTCACGGGCGGCAGGGTAGTCCGGGCAGCTGGGGATTCACTGACCGTGATGGTCTGCGCGGAGGCGCCCAGAATGGGCTTCTGGTTGGCATCCAGCGCCACGAAGCGGAAGCTGCCGCCGTCATTGTGGGCGGCGTTCCAGCTCAGTTTGCCTGAAAGTCGGCGGCGCTGATGACATCGCCTTCCGATACGGCCGTAGGGCGCGCCGGGGCCATCGCCATCGGGCATCCCGCTGCAGGGGCCGCGCCCTGCGCCGGTGTCACCCTGGGGGTGATCTTCTCGGATGCGGATGAAGGATGGAGCCTTGTCGGCAGCGTTGCCGGCAAACAGGTCCCTGGCCCAGCGTCAGCGTCTGGTCGTGTGCCACGGCCAGGGTTCGCGTGCGCTGGCGTAGTCCGGCACGGCGGGGATTCGTAGACGTTGACGGTCTGCGGCTGGACGCCCCCATAGGGCTGGCGCTCACTCGTCCAGCGGCACGAAGCGAAGCCGCCGCCGTCGCTGTCGGCGCTGTTCCAGACCAGACGGCTGAAATCTGCGGCGGCAATTTCCTGGTTCTCGGCAACAGGGGTCAGCGATCCGTCGTCGGCGCGCAGTTGCAGCGCGGCCGATCCGGCGCGGGCGCCCTTGGCCTCGATGCCTTCAATGCGCACGTAGGACGGGGCATGTTCGGCATCCTTGCCGGTGAAGGTGCTGGCGCGCAGCTCCACCGTCTCGTTGTGCCGGGCTGCACGGGTCACGGGAGCGTCGTCATAGCTGGGCGCGACGGGACGCGGTGAGGGTGCAGGAGCCGGTTCGGGAGCAGGCTGGGGGCCGGTTGTGGAGCGGGCTGCGGGGCAGGCGCAGGTGACGGTTCCGGCGCAGGAGCAGGTTGTGGCGCCGGTTGCGGGAGCGGGTTCCAGCGCGGGCTCAGGAGCCGGGGCCGGCTCGGGCGTCAGGGACAGGCGAAGGAACGGGTGCAGGCTGCGGCGTGGGCGCAGGTGATGGTTCCGGTGCAGGGGCAGGTTGCGGCGCCGGTTGCGGAGCGGGTTCCGGCGCGGGCTCAGGAGCCGGGGCCGGCTCGGGTGTCGGGACAGGCGAAGGAACGGGCGCAGGCTGCGGTGCAGGCGCGGGCGAGGGTTCCGGCGCAGGAGCAGGTTGTGGCGCCGGTTGTGGAGCAGGTTCCGGCGCCGGCTCGGGCGCCGGTGCGGGCGTGGGCACGGGGGCCGGCTGTGGGGCAGGGGAGGGCCGAAGGTTCTGGGAAAAGCTCGTTGGCGTGCCGGTTGGCCCTGGCTGATGGGGGCCTTCGCCCCGGGATGCGGTGGCCGTCAGCACGCCCAGTGCGGCAGCACCGCCCGCCAGCGCCATCGGGCTGAAGGCGAACGCGCCCGGCGTGACGGCCAGACCGGATGCCGCCGGTGCGGCTGCCTGAACGCCTGCCACGTGGGCAGCCCAGTGCTGCACCGTTGACGCTGGCGGCACCGGCAGCCTCACCCGTGGCTTCGACCGCGCCCAGCGTGGCGGTGGCATCGCTCGCTGCAGCACCGGTGGCGCCGTCCGTGGGCAGCCAGGCGGCACGGCGGGCGCCTTCCTGTTGCACCACGGCTTCCTGGTAGTCGCCCAGAGGGCCGTATTCGCGCTCCAGGGTCTGCATCATGCTGTCATCGGCTGCCTGCATGTTCCGGCTGGCGGGTGACGTGACCTGCGTCTTCGCACCCGCTGCGGATGCAGGGTTCGTCCGTGCCCGCAGCGGGGCCGACGTGTTTGCAGAGGCAGAGGAGGGTTGCAGGGGTGTTCATAGGCCAACCAGAGAATGAGGCATGAGATGCTCGAACCTGAATCTTGGTCACGCACCGCGAGCGCAGCACCGGCAGCGCACGGACGGCTTCCGGGGCCGCCGGGTGTGCGGCAAATGTGGGTTTTTCGGGGAAGCGGATACCGTTTCTGACAGACAGTCGACGCCTGCCGAAGAGCGGCGTGCCGATGTCAGCGCACAAAAAAGCGAAGGGCCGCTTCCCTTGCGGAAAAGCGGCCCCTGGAGGCTGGTGCAACCCGGTGTTGCAGCTGCACGAGAAGCCCGTCGTGCCGGCAGGTGGCGGGACCGTCACCCGATGCTGCCGGGTGACGGTGACGGGCCTTCAGGCTTCCATCAGATCAGCGGGTTGATCTGGTTGTGCAGGTCGTCCAGCAGGGTTGCTGCTGGGTTCAGCCTGGGTGTAGGCCAGCGACTTCAGCTGGGCACCAGCACCTTGCGGGTTGAGGATAGCAGAAGCCAGACCCCTGCCCTTGGCTTACCTGAGGGAGCAGCGGGCGTCTGGGAAGCAGCGGGCGACTCGGTCACGGTGATGGTCTGCCATTCACCGATTTCATGCTTGTCACCGTCCAGCGGCCGGAATTTAATGGTGCCGCCGTTGTTGTCAGCAGCGTCCCACTGCACCTTGCCCAGGTCACTCAGGAGATGACTTCACCGGAACCTGATTCGGCACCGTTGGTGGTCAGGTCTTTGCCCAGCCGCCATTGCTGCCGTCGGCCGAACGCATGAACACATGGCTGTCGCTACCGCCGTCCTTTTCGGTCGAGCCCTTGATCCAGACATACAGCGGGGCGGTGTCTGCATTCTCACCCTTGAACAGCGCTTCGGGTACAAACTGCTTGCCGTCATGCGTGTCCACGTTGAAGCTCATCTTCGAGGAGTCGTAGGTCGAGCACACCGAGGCTTCCTTCACATCGAAGTTATGCTCGGTGGCAGATTCGATGTCCTTGTGGTCGGCCGTGACAGGTTTGAACTGAACCTTGTACGTACCGGCGTTGTGGGCATCAGCCTTGGCATCCCATTCCACTTTGTCGAAGTTGGCCTTGTCCAGGAAGGAGCCACTGGTCAGCGAGTGTTTCTGGCCGCCAACAGTGTAGGTCAGAACGCCATCGTTCGTAGGTTGGTTGTCGGGGCCGTGAACCACCGTGATCTTCACCGCATCCGGGGCCTTTTTCGGGGTCCGTGCCAGCAAAAGAGCTTGAGTCGAGCTTCACGGGTTCGGCATCCCGTCCCACATCGACCACGCTCTTCTCGGAAGCGATACACCCAGCTTCGGCTCGGCATTCACCACCGGGGCAGCAGGAGCCTCGTTGATGGTGATGGTCTGCTCAGCAGCACCTTCCAGTGCATCGCCGTTAGCCTGAACCAGCGTGAACTTGAAGGAACCACCTTCGCCCTGGAGGCGTCCCAGGTCACCTTGTCGAAGTCCGCGGCAGCGATCTTGTCGCCAGAGTTGATGGCAACACCGTTGACCTTGAGCGTACCTTCGGCAAAGCCAGTGGCCTTGACAGCCTCGGGCTTGTTGGCTGAGTTCGTGCCTTCGAAGACTTCCTTGCCGATCTTGGCATTGGTTTCGTCGTGAGCGACATCAACGGACTTGTTGGCGTCGTACGTCGGAGCGGGCTTGGGCTGAACCGGGGCAGAGGCTTCGTTGATGGTGATGGTCTGCTCGGTAGCACCTTGCAGTGCGTCACCGTTGGCCTGAACCGGCGTGAACTTGAAGGAACCACCTTCGCCCTTGAGGCGTCCCAGGTCACCTTGTCGAAGTCCGCTGCCTTGATCAGTGCGCCGTTGGTAATGACGTTGCCATCGACCTTGAGTGCCTGCAGCAAAGCCAGTGGCTTTGACAGCCTCGGGCTTGTTGGCCGAGTTCGTGCCTTCGAAGACTTCTTTGGCAATCTTTGGCGTCGGTCGCGTCGTGAGCGACGCTGACGAGACTGTTGGGCTCGTAGGAGGCGCAGCCTTGACCGGAGGCTGAGCAGGCTGGTTGACGGTGCCGCCTGTCTGACCCTCAGGGAGTACCCGTTTGCTGCTCGCCAGCAGGATTAGGTTTGACAACGGCACCGCCGGTCCCGGAGCTGCCACTGTCGGTGTTGCCCTTGTTGGCGTCGCCACCAGTCGTGCTGTTTTGCGGGGCGTCGGTTTTGTGCTCGTCGCCATTGGCGTTGTGCTGTTCACCTTTCGGCGGATTGCCAGTCTTGTTCCCGCCTTCGGGAGCTTTCTGATCTTCGCCGCCGGCCTGAGCCTTGTTGTCCTGAACCTCGGGCGTGCCGGCGCCACCCTGCTGCTGGTTCTGAGCCGGGTTGGAGGCCGGAGCCGACGGGTGCGTGATGGTGGCCGATTCGGACACGGTCAGGGTCTTCTCTTCGGCACCTTCCACCTTGGCGGCATTGGCTTCGTTGCTCTGCACGGCCACGTAGGTGATTTTGCCACCATGTTGTGGTCGCCGTTCCAGACCAGCTTGTCGAAGTCGGCCTTGTTGATGATCGTGCCGTCCACGACCGGCTCGCCGTTCAGCGTCAGCGGGGCCTTGTAGTTCTCGATCTCGATGACGAAGCGGCTCAGCTTCTCGCCGGAGAAATCGTAGGCCTTGTAGCCCTTGGGCAGGTCGGTGCCATTGCCGTTGCGGATGATGGCGTCAGCGTTGGCGACGGCACCTGCGGTGCTGTCCTTGCCCAGCCAGGCGCCGTTGTTCTTCAGCTGGCCGTTCAGGACTTCCTGTTGCGCAGCCTTGGCAGTGTCACCCTGGGCTTCAGCGAACGCTTTCATCGCTGTCATATTCGCCCAGCGTGCCGAACAGTTTCTCGCCAATGAACTTGGCCTCGTCGGCGCTGTCGATGGTCAGCAGCTTGCCACCGCGTGCCTTGGCCATTTCCTCGGCTTCTGCGCGCGAGATGGGCTTGCCGGCGTCGATGACCTCGTAGGCGGTGGTGGAGACAGTCTTGACCGGAGCAGGGGCATCCGGGGCCTTGCTGGTGGCCTTGCTGGTGGTCTCGACCTCGCGGAAGATGCGCGTGCCAGCCTCGCCTTCGGACGTGTCGACATGGACGATCTTGATGAACTCGACGTTCTTGCCTTCGCCAGCGGCCTTCTCGAATGCGGAGGCGACGTTGGCCAGCTTCGTCTCGCCATTGGCGGCACCCAGCAGTGCCTCAGCCGAACCTTGAGCCGTGGCCGGCAGTTCCGGCTTGGCAGGCTGATGGTCGCTGTTCTGGGTGTCCTGGCCGGTCTTGTCAGCTTGCGGGACGTCGTTGGCGGGTTTGACCTCCGTGCCGCCCTGCGCCGGCTTGTCCTGGGCGCTCGGATTGGCCGGCGTGGTCATCGGGTGCTTGACGTCGGCCGATTCGGACAGCGCCATCGTGCCTTCCTTGGAGTTGGCGACGGGCTGGGCCTTTTTGGGCGTCATTGCTGTCGACGGCCTGATAGTGATCTTGCCGGCCTTGTTCAGGTCGGCGTTCCAGAGCCAGCTTGGCGGCGTCGGCCTTGTTGATGATCTGGCCTTCGACCACGGGCTTGCCGTCCAGCAGCAGCGGCGACTTGTAGCCTTCATATTCGATGACGAACTTGCTGAGCGTGGTGCCTGCAGCTTCGTAGAGCTTCATGGCACCAGAGCCGTCTGCGTTGTTGCCGTTGCGGATGACGGCGTTGGCCTTGGCATCGGCGCCCTCAGTGGCGTTCTTGCCCAGCCAGGCACCGTTGGAAGCCAGTTGGCCATCCAGGACTTTCTGTTGAGCGGCCTTGTCGCTTTCACCTCTTGCTGCTGCTTCGGCAAGGGACTTGTCGCCGTCATACTCACCCAGGGCGCCGAACAGATTCTTGTCCAGCCAGGCCTTTTCTTCGGCGGTGTCGATGGACATCAGCTTGCCGCCCAGCTTGGCGGCCATCGTCTGAGCTTCTGCCAGAGTGATGGGCTTGCCAGCGTCGATGACTTCATAGGCACGGCTGTTGTCGCTGTCGACGGCACGAGCTTCAGCGTCCGTGGCGTTTTCGGCGCTGAGGATGCGGCTGATCTTGATGTACTCAGCTTTGCCACCATTGGCACCAGCGGTCTCGAAGAGGTCAGCAAACTTGGTCAGGTTGGTGACACCATCCGCGGCAACTTTCGGTTCTGCCGCAGTGCCTGCAGCCGTGGCAGGCTTGCTGAGGTCCTCGACCGGGGTGGAGTCAACCTTGGGCTGATCGGCCGGTTTTCGAGATCGGCCTGCTTGGCAGAGCTCTTCTTCCTTGGCCGGTTCGGTAGGCTTGGCACCTTCGGCAGGCTTTGTTGGTGCCTTCGGCCGGCTGGTGTCCTGGGCAGGCTGCTCGGCGGCCGGGGTAGCAGGCTTCTGGCTGCCCTGGTTCTGAGCGGCTTGCTGGGTGTTGTTCTGGGCGATCGGCTGGCTGCTGGAGCCACCGCTGCTGCCACCGCCGGCTGCGGCGGCCACGGCAACAACGCCCACCACGCCGGCACCAATGGCCAGCGGGCTGATGGCGGCGGCGGTACCGGCGGCGCCTGCGGCACTCGGCTTCGGCAACCGCAGCTTCACCGCTCACGGCGCCCAGCGAGCCTTCGGCAGCAGCGGCTGCGTCGGCGGTGGCCACGCCCCTTCAGCGGTGGTCTCTGCCACCACTTCCTTCACGGCTTCGGCCTGTTTGGCCTGGGCCATCTTGTCCAGCTCGGCCTTGTCGGCAGCCCTGCTTGGCCATCTTGGCGGCGTCAGCGGCGGGTGCCTGAGCGGCCTGGCGTGCAGCGGCGCTGCCTTGGGTGGGCTGGGGGTTTTTGTCGTGCGGTTCTGAGTTGCCATATCGATCTACGAACGTTGAAAGTCTCACGATGAACGTTGGCCGCGGCAGTTGCCTGGAAGGTCAGGCGCCCCGGCCTGGAGCAAGCGCGCGAAGGCGGTGGGACAACCGTGGGCCCGTTCAGTTCCGGAAGGGGTGGTTGCCAGATGTCACAAGGTGCGCTTTGTCTCATCTTGGCAAGGTCTTGAGGGCACCGCTTGGCTTTGGGTTCGAGCGGTCGATTGGGGCTGCCCGGCGTGAAACCGGGGTGTCTGTCCCCAGTCACGCCTGCCGTTCGTGCCCTGATTTCGTCCGTTCGTTCGCAGGCTTATGGACAGGGGCTGGGTGACGGACGAAAGGCCGATGTCCGTGATCGGGCGGGAAAAAGAAGGCGGAATGGCCCGAACGCACAAGACGACCATTCCGCCAGAGGCCCTTCCCGCCGAAGGCGCACGACCTTCAGCGGGAAGGTGCTGCCGGGTTGCAACCCATGGACCCGGCAGCATGACTGCAAGATGCGTGCGCGTTGCGCGCCTGCATCAGACCATCGGCACCTCGTGCAGCGGGTCGATCGGGTTCGACACCAGGCTGCTGCTGGGGGCGTAGCTGATGTGGCCGTTGTCTGCAGTCGGCGATGCTTCACCGAAGAGTTCTTCGTGGCCCAGCAGGTCCTTGAGCTGCAGGGGCAGGGAGCTCTCTGACTGGCTTCGGAATGCTGGCCAGTAGCTTCGTCATGCGACTCGTTTTTCAGCTGCGGATCCGAGCCTTCCGGAGCAGAGGCCTGAGATACCTTGCCTTCTTGCTGCTGCTGGGCAGGGGGATTGCGGCGACTGCTCACCGTTTGCCGGCGAGGTGGTGACGGTCTGAGGGCTGCTTGACGCCTTCCGCCGGCGTGCCGGACGTCTCCTGAGTCTTCGGGGCTGCCTTCCTGCGGGGAGGAAGCGCCCTGCGACTGAGAGTTGCCTTCCGAGGCTGCCGGCGGGGTCGGAGCATGCTCACCCGACGTCGAGTGGGCCCCGCCCTGCGTCTGACCCTGAGTCTGGCTCTGGGTGCCAGAGGGGCTGATTCTGGACCGAGGTCGAATCACTCTGTTGAGGCGTGTCGCTGTGCGCGCCTTCCGTGCGGCTGACTTCGCTCGTGCCTGCGCTCGTGCCGGAAGGCCGCGAGGCATTTCCTGCTTGCGAGTGTTCCCAGCCTCCGGAGCAGGGGTTTGCGGCGACTGGCTGCTGTTCTCCTGCGGGCCGGCTTCGGTGATCTTCACCTCGCGCGACACGGGGTTTGCCGCATCGGCGCCCTGCAAGACATTGCCCTGTTCATCCACCGGCACGAACTTGAAGGAAGCGCTGCCCTTGAACTGGTTGGCGTCCAGGTAGACGCTGTCAAACTCGGCCATGGTGATGACATCGTCCTTGGAGACGCTTCGTGCCGCACCGTCGTTGCCGACTTTCAGCACCGGGCCTTCATAGCCGTTTTCGCCATGGACGTAGACGATGCGCACACCGGCAGGCGTGACGCCGTCGACACCCTTGAAGAGGGCGGCATCCAGGTGATGGTTGGCGTTATGGGCGACGTTCACCGTCTCGGCGTCGCTGCCGTAGTTGGGCAGGTTGGGCGTTTCATGGACGGTGACGGTCTGCAGGGGCGAGCCGGCGATGGGCTGCTTGTGATGATCCAGCGCCTGGAAGGTGAAGGACCCCCGTTGTTCTGGGCGGAATCCCAGGGCGATGTGCTTGAAGTCCTCGAAGCTGACTTCACTGCCTTCTTTCAGCGGGGTGTAGGCGTCGCGGCCCTTGTTGACGAACAGGGCGGATTCTGCCGAGTTGGAGTCAGCCGTTTCATTGACTTTCCCGATGCGGATGAAGGCCGGTGCATCGTCGGCAGCCGTGCCCTTGAAGAGGGCTTCACCTGTCTGCTTGATGTTCTGACGAACATCGACGGTCTGAGCGTCGCCCTTCCGGATACTTGGGAGCTGCGGCGGCTTCGTCGATGCTGATGGTCTGGGCCCGCACCTTGGCGGCGTCGTAGTGAGCGTGGCCTTCTTCGGGGCGCACCGCAATGAAGCGGAAATTCACCGCCCTTGAGGTGCTGGCGTCCCAGCTCAGCTTCTCGAACTGGTCGGCGGTGATGACCTGATTGACCTCCACGTTCTGGCCGTCCAGTTTCAGCGTGCCCGGCTTGACGTCCAGGATCTTCACGGCACCGGCCGGGTGATCGGAATCGCTGCCCTTGAAGATGGCGGGGGTCAAGCTTGGCGGTCGCGTCGTGGGCCACCTTGACGGGGTGCTGGGCCTGGTACTGGGGCACGGTGCTCGGCCGGTTGCGGGTCGGCCTTGTGCTCACCGTCGCCCTGATGGGCGTCCTTGACCGGCTGCTTGTCGCTGCCCTGGGTGGCCTGGCCGCCTTGCTGCGCGTTTGCATCGGCCTCGGCCGGGGCAGGCTGCGCCGGCGCCGTCGGCTGCTTCACCTCGGGCGATTCGGTGATGGAGACGTTGTGCGGCTGGGTGTTGGGCAGCGGCTTGGCTGTTTTGGGGTCATTGCTGTCCACAGCCTGGAAGCGGATGGCACCGGACTGGCTGTAGGGTGGAGTTCAGACCAGCTTGTCGAAGTCTTCGGCGTTGATGATCTGGCCTTCCTGCACGGGTTTGCCGTTCAGGGTCAGCGGGGCCTGGTAGTTGTCGTATTCGATGACGAAGCGGGACAGTTTGGCTTCGGCGCCCTGGGCGATGGTCTCGAGCTTGTGGCCGGTGTCATCGGTGCCGGTGGTGATCATGGCGTTGCCTTCGTGCAGCTTGTTGCTGCCGATCCAGGCGGCCTTGCTGTTGTCGTTGTTCTCGCCCTGATGGCCCAGGGCCCTGGAGGTTCTCGTTCAGCCAGTCCAGTTCCTTCTGGTCATCGACGGACAGCAGCTTGCCGCCCAGTTTTTCGGCATGGGCCTTGGCTTCGGCCAGGTCATCGGGGTCTTACTTTCGATGACTTCGTAGGCCGTCAGCACGGTCTTGCCACCCTGGGCAGCACCACCCTGGGCCTGCTGCTGGCCTTCGGCCGGCAGGGCGCGGAGCACGAAGGGGCTGGCGGCGCGGAAACCATGTGCATCGGCGTCATGATCGGCGCTGGGCGTCTGTTTGGGGCCTTCGTCGCCGTAGCGGACGGAACGCGCGTTGGGGTGTTCGCTTTCGGATGCCTGGATGTGGGTGATCTGGACGAACTTGACCGGGGTGTTTTGCGCCGGCGGAGTTCTCGAACACCGTCTTCAGGTTGGAGAGTTTCGTCTCACCGGTTTCGGCCACCTTGGGGGCGTCAGGCTCACCCTGGGCAACGGCAGGGCCGGTCGCGACGGTCTGGACCGGCTTCTGGGGCGCCGCGGCTGGGCTGCGGGCAGGTTGGCCGGGGTTTCAGCGGCCGGGGCCTGGGCAGCCGGGGTATCGGCGGCCGGGGGAAGTGGCGGGTGCTTCCGCGACAGGCGGCTTCTCGGCGGCCGGGGTGGACGGTGCAGCAGGCTGCTGCGTGTCGGCAGGAACGTTGCTGACGGGCGGTTTCACGAGCCAGGGGGCGCTGGCGGGGCCGTTGCTGCCACCGCTGCTGCCACCACCGGCTGCGGCGGCAACGACGGCCAGGCCCAGTACGCCGCCACCAATGGCCAGCGGGCTGAGTCCGGCAGCGGCCGTGCCGGCGCCGGCTCGGCAGCCACACCACCGGCTGCGGCAGCGTCGGCGGTCACGGCGCCTTCGGCGCTCGCCATCTGGGCGGGCGCAGCGTTTTTCAGCAACAGCCTGGGCGTCGGCGTTAGCCACTTCAGCGGCCTTGTCGGCCTGGGGCTGAGCCGCCTTGCGGGCGGCCAGCTTGTCCAGCGCATCCATGTCATGCGGCTGGGCGCTGGCGCGGGATGCCGCAGCCTGGGGCTGCGACGGTTGTTTGAGTCATGTTGTTCTGGGTTGCCATGTCGGTCTGTCTCACGAAAGGGATGACGGCGTCGTGTCCATGTCGTGGCGTTCTGTCTCTGGCATGGTCGTCTGCCGGTGTTGGCGATCTGTCCGGTGCCCTGTCAGTGGCTTTCGGCGTTGGGTTCCGGTATGCCGAGATGTCCGTGCCAGGTACCGGGAGTCATCGTGGCAGTTTCCGCCACACTTTGTAGAGGGCAGGCGTCGGGCGGTCGCTGGGGGGCGCCGAGTGAGGGAAGGTGTCCGGATGGGCGGCGGGCAGCGATGGCGCGGGATTGGGGCCAGGAGGGGCGTTGCTGAAGGGCCGGGGCTGCCGCTGCACGTCGTTTGCGTTAGGGATGCAGAGCCGACCCAACGAGGAATGGTTATGAAGATCAAGGTGGCGGCGGTGCAGATGGTGTCCGGCCGGATGTGGACCGGAACCTGAGGTGGCCGATGGTCTGCTGGCGCAGGCGGCGAAGCAGGGCGCGAAGCTGGCGCTGCTGCCGGAGTATTTCTGCCTGATGAGCGGCAATGACCGCGACAAGCTGGGCATCATGGAGCCGGATGCGGGCGAGTGGCCGATGCAGGCCGAGGCGGAGGTGCCCCTGCAGTGCTTCCTGTCGGATGCAGCCCGCCGGTACGGGATGACGGTGCTGGGCGGGACGGTGCCGATGCGCTCGCCGAAGATCAACAAGGTGTGCAACAGCCTGCTGGTGTATGGCCCGGACGGGCGACGGCTGGCGCGCTATGACAAGATCCACCTGTTCGGCTTCCAGCGGGGCGACGAGTCGTATGACGAGTCCGTGGCCATTCACCCGGGGCGCACGCCGGTGGTGGCGGACGTGCCGGTGGACGGGGCCTTGCTGCGGGTGGGACTGTCGGTCTGCTATGACCTGCGCTTTCCGGAGCTGTACCGGCAGATGGCGCCGCTGGACCTGATGGTGATGCCGGCGGCCTTCACCCTACACGACAGGGCAGGCGCACTGGGAACTGCTGCTGCGTGCCCGCGCGGTGGAGGGGCAGTGCTGTGTGCTGGCGTCGGGCCAGGGGCGGCACGCATCCGTCGGGCCGGCGCACGTGGGGCATTCCATGCTGGTGGACCCGTGGGGCGAGGTGTGTGCGGTGCTGCCCGAAGGGGAAGGCGTGGTGATGGCAGAGATGGATACGGAACGGCTGGCCTCGGTGCGCGAGCCTGCCGGCGCTGCGGCATCGGGTGCTTTGAGCAACACGCGGATGTGGCTGCCCCGGTGGCAGCGGGATGTCGTGAGGGATTTTGAGTCAGTGACTTTGATGGAAACGAATACGGCAATGAATCGGAATGACGCGGCGGGTGATCCGCTGGCGGTGGCGCGGAGTGTCCTGCTGGAGCCGCACGGTCTGGATGTGAAGGACCTGAACGGGGCCATCGGGCGGATCTTCGAGCACAAGGTGGATTACGCGGACCTGTATTTCCAGTACACCCGCAGCGAGGGCTGGAGCCTGGACGAGGGCATCGTCAAGTCGGGCAGCTTTGCGATTGAGCAGGGGGTGGGGGTTCGTGCGGTCTCGGGGGATCGTTCGGCCTTTGCGTATTCGGACGAGATCAATGCGCAGGCGCCAATGTCGGCAGCGGATGCAACGCGCACGATTGCACGCAGTGGCCGTTCAGGGGCGCACGCGGGTGGGCGATGCGCAGGCTGCACCGGCCCGGCGGCGCGGGCGCAGGAAGGCACCGCGCCTGCTGTATGGCATGGATGATCCGATTGCCTCGATGGAGGCGGCCGGCAAGGTGGGGCTGCTGCAGCGGATCGAGGCTTATGCGCGTCGCAAGGATCCGCGGGTGACGCAGGTGATGGCAGGTCTTGCCGCCGAGCATGACGTGGTGATGGTGATGCGTTCGGACGGGGTGCTGGCGGCGGATGTGCGGCCGCTGGTGCGGGTGTCGGTGCAGGGTGATCGTCGAGCAGAACGGCCGGCGCGAGCAGGGCCATGCAGGCGGTGGTGGCCGTTTCGATCTGGATTATTTCTCGGATGAACGGGTGTTTGCCTATGTGGACGAGGCAGTGCGGCAGGGCGCTGGTGAATCTGGAAGCGCGGCCGGCACCGGGTGGTGTGCTGAGCGTGGTGCTGGGGCCGGGCTGGCCCAGGTGCTGCTGCATGAGGCGGTGGGCCACGGGCTGGAGGGCGATTTCAACCGCAAGAAGTCGTCGGTGTTTTCCGGGCGCATTGGTGAGCGGGTGGCGGCCAAGGGGGTGACGGTGCTGGATGACGGCACGCTGCCTGACCGGCGCGGTTCGCTCAATATCGATGACGAGGGCAATCCCACGCAACGCAACGTGCTGATCGAGGACGGCGTGCTGAAGGGCTATCTGCAGATTCGCTGAATGCACGGCTGATGAAAGGTGCCGGTGACGGGCAATGGCCGGCGTGAGTCCTTTGCGCATCTGCCCATGCCGCGCATGACCAATACGTTCATGCTGGGCGGCAAGCATGAGCCGGACGAGATTCTGGCGTCGCTGGAGCGTGGGCTGTATGCCGTGAACTTCGGGGGCGGGCAGGTGGACATCACCAATGGCAAGTTCGTGTTCTCGGCGTCAGAAGCGTACTGGGTGGAGAACGGCAAGATCCAGTATCCGGTGAAGGGGGCCACCATCATCGGCAACGGACCGGATGCGCTGACGCGGGTGACGATGATCGGCAACGACATGAGTCTGGATCCGGGCATCGGTGTCTGCGGCAAGGACGGCCAGAGCGTGCCGGTGGGGGTGGGTCAGCCCACGCTGCGCATCGAGGGGCTGACCGTGGGAGGAACGGCCTGATGGGTGCCGGGCCGGTGCTCTGACGGGTGAGGGTTGACCCGTGTTTGACGCCGGCCGGGGTTTTGTCTACATTAAGCCACACTGTGAACGGGGGTTCCGTGCCTGTGGGCAGCGTGTCTGCACGGTGTGGCCTTTGCTCCCGTTCCTGAAGCTTTCTTCGCGTTCTGCTTTTTCGAGATCCGTTTTTCGTGTTCCACGCCGCCCGATTTTATTTTGGCTTTTTCTGGTGCAATTCCGCAGGCGGAATGGCAGGTCAGAGCCATGTTCGGGTAACACGAAGAGGGCTTCAACTCAGAAACCGCCAGCGTTCTGCGACTGGCGGTTTCGTCGGTTGCAGAGGGCGGCGGGATTGCGGGACGATCCGAAACCAATCTGTACCGGCCCTTCATGGTCTGCTTCCGTTTCAGGCTTTCCGGATGAAGACGATCATGGGGCACCCTTTTCCAAGGAGTTCAAGCTGATGAGTACCGCCACGACAACCGATGATCTGCGCATTCTGGCCCTGGACGAGCTGGTCACGCCGGCGCATCTGATCAAGGAGTTTCCGGTGAGTTCGGCGGTGGCCGCGCACGGTGTCGAAGGCGCGCCAGACGATCCATCGCATCCTGCACGGCATGGATGATCGGCTGCTGGTGGTGATCGGGCCCTGTTCGATCCACGATCCGGCTGCTGCGCGTGACTATGCAACGCGGCTGATGGAGCAGCGCAAGCGCTTCAGTGACCGGCTGGAGATCGTGATGCGGGTGTATTTCGAGAAGCCGCGCACGACGGTGGGCTGGAAGGGACTGATCAACGATCCGCGGCTGGATGGCAGCTTCGACATCAACGAGGGGCTGCGGCTGGCACGGGGGCTGCTGCTGGACATCAATGCGATGGGCATGCCGGCAGGCACCGAGTTCCTGGACATGATCACGCCGCAGTACATCGCGGACCTGATTTCTGAGAATATCGGGGCGCGCACGACGGAGTCGCAGGTGCACCGCGAGCTGGCTTCGGGGCTGTCGCCCGGTGGGCTTCAAGAACGGGACGGACGGCAACGTGCGCATTGCGCTGGACGCGATCAAGGCGTCGTCGCAGCTGCACCATTTCCTGTCGGTGACGAAGGGCGGCAACACGGCCATCGTGTCCACGGCGGGCAACGAGGGACTGCCACATCATCCTGCGCGGCGGCAAGGTGCCCAACTACGACCGGTGACAGCGTGAAGGCTGCCTGTGTGAGGCGGGCCATGCGGCGCTGGCCTGTCGGCTGATGATTGACTGCTCGCACGGCAACAGCCAGAAGAAGCCCGAGAACCAGGTACCGGTGGCGAAGGACATTGCCGAGCAGCTGGCCGATGGCGAGTCGCGCATCTTCGGGGTGATGGTGGAGAGCAACATCGCAGGTGGCCGCGAGGATCTGGTGGCCGGGCGCACGCCGACTTATGGCCGCAGCATCACGGATGGCTGCCTGGACTGGGACAGCAGCGTGACGGTGCTGGAGGCGCTGGCCGAGGGGGTGAGCGAGCGGCGGCTGGCGCTGCGGCGGGCTGAGGCCGAGGCATCCTGTGCTGCTTCCGGGGAGCCTCATGTGGGTGTCCTGGGGCGTTCCCGGGGCGCCTGATGTGACCGGGGCGGGGCTCCGGTACGACACGGGGCAGCCCGGGGGCGTCCTGTGTGCATCCTGTGCGTCCCGGGCGCGACGGTCGGCCTTCGGTCGCGGGCCCCGGGGCGGTCATCGGGTCGTGGCGCTCCGGGGCGTGGGCGCTGCGTGATGTCACGGCAATATGGCCCTTTTGTGCTGCGAAAAGGCAGGGCGAATGGACCAGATTCAGGATGTCGTGACGTTGGAACCGGCGGGCGAGGGTGTTCGGCCGGAACAGGGGGCCGGTGACCATGTGCCGGCACGCTGCCCGGTGGCCGAGGGACTGGCGGAACGTCGCCTGCAGTCGCTGGGTTCAGGCGCGCGCTTTGCCGAGGAGCTGCATGGGCTTCTGATGCGCACGCCGCTGTTTGCCGGACTGGGCCACACCGAATCGCGCCTGCTGGGTGCGGTGATGCACGTGTATGCAGCGCAGGCCGGGCAGACGCTGATCACCGAGGGTGATACGGGCGACTACATGATGCTGGTGATGGAAGGCCAGGTGGATGTGGTGCGCCGTGACGAGCACAACTATCCCGTGCGCATTGCCGTGGCGCGCCCCGGTCAGACGCTGGGCGAGATGTCGATGGTGGATGGGCAGCGGCGTTTTGCGTCCTGCATGGCGCAGACCGAATGCCGGGTGGCGGTGCTGACCCGTGCGGCGCTGCTGGCGCTGCTGACGCGCGAGCCGGTGCTGGGCAACAAGGTGTTGCTGAAGCTGGTGAGCCTGCTGTCGGACCGGCTGCGCGGACGAGCGCCCATCTGGTCGAACTGCCTGGGCGGGTTGCCTGAGACGCGGAGTCTGGCGCAGCACGGAGCAGGAGTATTCCGGGCAGGATGCGTCGGGAGGCGGGGCGGCAGGGGCCGGTGTGGCTGGGGCTGCCGCCCGTGTCAGCGTCGTTCAGGCGCGGGTTCAGCGCAGCTCGATGGTGCCGCGAACGGTGAGGGTGATGGTGGTGTCGCCGCCTTCACCGGGCACGCTGGGCCGTTGTCTGTCGGATTCGATGGAGCGTGAAGCCATCACGCTGTAGACGCCGATCGAGTCACTGTCGGATCGGTGGTTGCCGTCCAGGCGGAACTGCTTTGATTTCAGCAGCCCTTGCAGCCGAAGGCGGTGGCTGTGGCAGCTGGCGCGTGCCCGGAAGGCGTTCGCCGCCTGCTGGATCAGATTGTTTTTCTTCCGGCCTGGCGGCGTGCGGTGCTGAGCTGGTAGCTCACGCCATCCAGCTGGCAGCGTGCTGGCCAGCTGACCGGCCAGGTGGGCGACGGTCTGCGGTGTCGGTGCCTTCCAGCACCAGACTGCCCCTGACTCCCAGCCGTCAGGCTCGCCGTTCTTGTTCCATTCCTGATGGGTGTTGATGCCGGTGGCGTAGGCCTTGACGGTCGGTGCCGTCCGCGCCTTTTTCCAGGGCCTGGTTGATGGCCTCGATGACCTGGGCGTTGAGCGTCTCGATGGTGTGGCCCCGGCTTTCTTGACAGAGCTGCACGCGCATCTGGTCGTTGGGGAACTGCTGGCTGACGCTGGCTTCCAGGTCGACGCTGGGGCCGGCCGCCCAGCGCTGGCGCTGCCGGCCGTCAGCAGGCCGGCCAGCAGGCGGGTGGTGTTTCGCAGGCCTGAGCCCTGGCGGGGCTGGTTGGCGGGCGGGATGCGGCGTTCGCGCATGTTCAGGGGAAGGCGTTGTGCCAGGGCCATGATGGCTTTCCTTCGGTATGGAAGGGATATGCAGGCCGGGCAGGGATGCCTGCGCCGGGCGATGAGGCCATCCGGAATGCGGGGCCCTCGATCGGGAAGGAACGCGGCAGGGCGATTCGGGTTGACGGGCGGGGAGCGGGCCCGGATGGGGCTGAGGGGCCGTGGGTGCTGAGGGGCTGAGCAGGCGTGGGGGCCCGCATGGGGGCTCAGCTGCTGGTGTCAGGGCGGCGCGGCGAGGCGCCAGTTCGGCGATGAGGCCGCCGTCTATGGCGTTGTCGAGGGTAGATGTCGCCCTGGTGCCAGCGGGCGATGTTGCGCGAGATAGCCGATGCCGATGCCGGAGCCGCCGCTGTCGCGGTTGCGTGAGGGGCTCCAGGCGCACGAAGGCTCGAAGACGCGTTCGCGGTCAGCCTCGGGATGCCGGGGCCGTGGTCACGGATGAAGATGCGCAGCTGGCGCGCAGGCTGTCGATGATGCTGATCTCGACCTGCTTGCCGTAGCGGATGCCGTTGGAGACCAGGTTGTTGATGGCTCGCTTCAGCATGGAGGGCTCGGTGGGTAGGCGCTGTAGAGCGCGGCCGGTGAGGAGCACCTGGTGGCCGGTGTCGGTCCAGTCGGTGGTGATGCCGTCGAGCAGCGCATTGAGTGTCGACGTAGGCGCTTGCGCGATTTGCCCAGATCGGCAAAGAGGTCCAGCGATGAGCCCACTGAGGTCTTCCATTCCTTCAGGTCATGGATGAATTTGGCGCGCTGGGCCTCGGGCAGCAGTTCGGGCGCGCAGCCGCATGCGGGTGATGGGGGTGCGCAGGTCGTGCGAGATGGCGGCACAGCAGGCTGGAGCGCTCGATGATGTAGCGCGCGGATGCGTTCCTGGTCTCGTTGAAGCGGGCGATGAGGCGGCGTAGTTCGATGGGGCCTTCGTCGGGATGACGACAGGCTTGTCGCTCGGCGCCGACGGGGTTCTGCCGATGTTCTGGACGGCACGGTCGAGCTGGCGCAGCGACCGGGTGATGAGCGCGGCCGATGAGCAGTGACATCAGCAGGATGATGGCAGCCCACATCAGCAGGCGGGGCACGAGGGCTCAGCTGGCTGAGGGGCTCTTTGCGGCATGCGCACGAAGAAGGCGGCCGAGGTGCCGTCTTCCAGCTCGACCTGGGCGACGACCGAGAAGGGTGGCAGGCAGCATGCAAAGTAGAAGCGCCGGGCCAGCCAGGTCTCGAAGGCGGTGGCGTTGGGGCTCCCACTTCGTCAGGCTTTCGGCCCGGAGGCGCGGGCGATCTCCACCGTGAGTGAGCAGCGTGGATGCATGGCATCGCGGATGGAGGCGGCGAAGTTCTTCTCGTACTGGTTCAGCCCGGCAAAGCCGCTCTCGATCTCGATGGGCTGGTTGACGAGCTGGACGCGAAGATCGCCTTGGCGCCCAGTTCGGCCACCACAGCCCGGACGGGCGTTCTGCGGCAGCCGGTTGATGAGGCTGGCGGTGCGGGCGATGCGGTTGACCATCTGTTCGGCGTTGAGCTGTAGATGGAGCTGCCCCGGTCGAGAAAGTTGACGAGCAGGCTGGCGCCCTGCGAGAGAGCAGCAGCGGGCGGCCAGCACCAGCACCATGCGGCCATAGGGAGCCGGGCAGCAGCCTCATGGGTGTGCTCCCGGGCTGAGGCGGAACCCGGGCGCAGGGCTTCGGGGGCCTGCACGCCCGGGAGGACGGCGTCAGCCCACGCGCTCGCGACATGGGCGGCCAGGATGTAGCCTTCGTTGCGGATGGTCTTGATGATGCGCGGCTCGCGGGCGTCATCGTTGAGGCGGTTGCGCAGCCGGCTGATCTGCACGTCGATGCTGCGGTCGAAGGGGGTGGCCTTCGCGGCCCAGGGTGAGGTCCATGAGCTGGTTGCGGTCCAGCACGCGGTTGGGGTGCTGGATGAGCACGGACAGCAGCCGGTATTCGGCGCCCGAGGCAGCACGATGACGTTGTCGGGCGAGATGAGGTGGCGTGCGCCGGAGTCGAGCGTCCAGCCGGCAGCGCACCTGCTGGGCGTCGCCCAGGCTGGGAGGCAGGGTGCGGGTGCGGCGCAGCACGCCCGCTGATGCGGGCCAGCAGCTCACGTGTGAAGGGCTTGCCGAGGTAGTCGTCGGCGCCCATCTCGATGCCGATGATGCGGTCGACTTCGTCGGCCCGGGCGGTGAGCATGATGACCGGGACGTTGGAGCGCGAGCGCAGCTCACGGCAGACGGTCGAGCTGTCCTCGCCGGGCATCATCAGGTCCAGGATGATGATGTCGGGCCGGGCTTCGTCGAAGACCTGGCGCATTTCGGTGGCGTCGCGGGCCACGGTAACACGGATGCCGTTCTGGCTGAGGTATTCGGCCAGCAGCGTGCGGATCTCTGCGTCGTCGTCACGACGAGGACGTGATCGGGCGCTTCGATTGGGCTGTTGGTTTCGCATGAACTCCACCGGGTCGAAGGAAACTTCCTGAGGAAGGCCTGGACAGGTCCTGCATCCTGCCCATGAGCCGGGCGGCCAGCGAGGCCGGGCCTGCCTGATGCAGGGTCTCCGAAGTATAGGGGCTCCACCTGTCTGTGAAACCCGGCCGGCGCGATTGCCGGCCGGGGCCGTGGTGTTTTCTGCTGAATGGGGGCGGGGCTTTCGGGGGACAGCGGCATGATCCGTTACCATCGCAACCTTGACCTGACCAGTGGCTGTGTGACAAAAAGCCACATGCGGCGGATACACGGGGTCGGTGCCGAAAGGGGTTTCATCGGCCGGGGCTGGGCGTATGGCGTCCTGCAGGGGCCATGCTGCGGTCCGTGCGTTGGTCCGTTTGTCGTACCGGTGCTGCGGTTGCTGCACCGGCATTGTTGAATCGATTCAGATGGGACGGACCTGTTCCATCGGATGTCCTCATGAGCTATCTGACGCGGTTTACTGTCACGGGCAGCGCGTGTGCCCGTCTTCCCTCATCTTTGGCCAGCGCGCCGCACACGAGGTGCGGCGTCTGGCTGGCGGCTGCGACCAGGTGGTCCTGGCCGGCATCGGCAGTGGCGTGGTCGCCTCGCGCGTGCATCAGCTGCTGCCGAGACGCCTTCTTCGAGATCGAGGACGAGTTTGCCCACCGCTTCCAGCAGCAGCACCCCACGGCGCGGGTGTTTGCTCGACGGCATCGAGAAGCTGTCGACCACTTCCCGGCGCTGCGCGACAAGCGGATCCTGCTGGCCTCGTTCATCCCACGGCGGGCTCTTCTACTCCGACGACATTGCCGATTTCTTCACCCTATCTGTGTCGAAACGGGGCTATGTGATGCAGATGCGCTATCTGCCGCATCGCATGAGCGCCCGTTTCTTCGACGGCATGCGTGACCGGGGTGTGGAGAACGAGCGCCTGTTCACGGTGGCGCGCAATCTGCCGCCGGTGTCGATGTTCGGCATGCACGCCGCGGCGAACATGGGCTCGCACGCTTCGGGCGGCACCTCGTCCATGGCCGGAAAACGCGCCGTGGTTCAGCACGCGGACGAAGAGGCACTGGCAGCGCGCGTCGCCTGCGCCTCGCTGGTAAGCTCAGGCCGCTTCCAGCGGCAATCCATCCTTCAGCAGCTGGATGCGCAGGGTCGGCTGACCCTGGCGCGGTGCCCTGCCGCGTGCCTCCGGCTGCCGGCAAAGGTGCGCGTGCTGGTCCGGATCCGGCTGCTGATCACCCCTGCCTTTGCAGCAGTTCCCGGGTGGCGGCCAGGCGCGCCTGGGCCAGCAGCGCATCCTCGGCGCTGCTCAGAACTTCGACACGAACCTCATCGGCCTGGGCCAGGCTCTTGCCCAGCCGTGTCATGACCGGGTGCCGGGCATCCAGTTGAGCGCTGTTGTCGGCAAAAAGGCGGTGAAGTCCAGCGCGAGCACTGACACGATGATGTTGTGCGCCCGGGCGCCGTGGCGGGCGGGGCGGTGGCACCTGCCGGCTTGCCGGGGCGGGCGCTCGTGCCGGGTGATGGCGGCTGCCCCGTCAGGGCGGCTCTGCCTTGAGGGAGCCACGGGCCCTAAAGGCCCGGTTCGTTCGTGGTTGTGTGGTGATCTGCCGCTTCGCGGTGGCTCGCTGTTTCGCCATGACGCAGAAGGCGTGTGCCAGGGCGGTCCGTGGCCGAGCCTGGGTGCTCGACTCCCGCCCTGACTGGGCTGGTGCAACCGTCTGCACCATCGAGGCGCGCAGGCCAGCCGCCTGATTCAGGTTCGGGTCGGTCGGGCCTCGGCGCTGCGTTCCAGCGCCTGTCGCAGTGGTGCCTTCAGCAGCACGCGCGATTGCGGGCCTGCACATGGGCGGCCCAGGCGGACGTGTTGCCCAGCTGTCGTGGCGGCGGGTGAGCGCCGTTGGGCGCAATGAAGCTGGCATTTTCGCCCTGGCGCAGCAGGATGCCGGCATGGGTTCCTTCCACGGCCAGCACGTTGCCCACGGCTTCGCAGCCCAGCAGGGCGCCCGCGTTGTCGAAGCAGCTCAGGTCACTGGGCACGGGGCGCTCGAATTCCACATAGGTATGGCTGCCGTCATCGAAGGCGGCGGCTGGGCCGGTTTCGCCCACCTGATAGCTCAGGTAATAGGGGCTCGCCATTGGCGTCCTGGCGGGTGGCCTCCCTGCACGGCTTCGGGGGTCAGCATCCGTTCCGGGAATCCCGTTGGCTGCGTGACGGCGCAGCCAGCCATCAGCGCCGCGATCAGCAGGGTGGAGAGTGCGGGCATGGGCTCTGCGGAAGTGCTTTCGGGGCTGTGAGGGGACCGGGACGAGGGGCGGGGCGTCATCGAGGGGGCGTCGCGCGAGGGAGAGGCGGGGCATGGAAAGCTCCTGAGGGCTTCGTCCTGCCGGTATGCCGTGGTATCTGAGCGCTGTCGTGCCGCGTCGCGAGGGACGTGGGCCGTGGCGTGCAGTGGGCTGGGGGCGGTCAGACAACGACGGGTGGCAGCGTGGGGGCGAGGCCGGTTGATCGGATGGCGAGAGATTAGGGGTGCCGTGCGTGCTGGCGTGGGAGTTTTCTGGCAGCCTTTACCGACGGCCAGGCTGATTGGCGCACAATAGTCGTCGGGGGCCGAGGGGGTGCGACAGCCCGGCGGGCCGCGAGGGCCTGAGCCGCGGAGCGGTGAAGGCGAGTGCGCGCCGGATGCTGCCGCCAGCCGTGGCGCGAAGGTGCTCGGGACAGAAAAGGACGCAGAGGAAAGATGACGACAACTACCGTGGTGATGCTGCTGCTGATGGGCTGCGGTAGCGGTTTTCTGGCTGGCCTGCTGGGCGTGGGCGGCGGCATGGCGCTGGTGCCCTTCCCGGTGATGATCTCTGACCATGTGGGCATGACCCGACCATGGTGGTGCAGACGGCGTTGGCTGCACGGCACTGGCCACCATCATGTTCACGTCGCTGTCCAGCATGCGGGCGCATCACCGCAAGGGGCGGCAGTGGAACTTGGTCTGGCTGCTGGCGCCGGGCATCCCTGGTGGGGCATGGGTTCACGCATCGTGGCGTGGCTGCCCGCAGGTGCTGGCGGTGGCTTTTTGCACTCTTCGTGGGGTGGATGGGCAGCCGGATGCTGCGGGCGCACGGCGCGTGGAGCCGGATGTGCCGGCACGGCTGCCGGGGCGCCTGGGGCTGGCAGCCGTGGGCACCGGCATCGGGGTTCTGTCAGCGATCTTGGCGCCGGAGGTGGCTTCGTGACGGTGCCTTTCCTGAACAGCCGTGGCGTGCCGTTGCCCAGACGCCATAGCGACCAGTGCGGCCTGCGGCTTTTCCGATCGCGTTGTCGGGTACGCTGGGCTATATGGTGATGGGCTGGTGGCAGGGGCTTGCCCGGCGGGGCGCTGGCTTATCTGGACCTGCGGGCGCTGTTCACCATCGTGCCGATGAGGCATGCTGTTTGCGCCGGTGGGGGCCTCACATGGCGCATCGGTTGCCGGTGCCGCTTCGAAGCAGGGCCTTTGCCTTCCCTGCTGTTCGGGCTGGCAGGCTACATGCTGGTGAGGGCCATCCGGGGGCCTGAAGGGGGCCTCGGAGGGCGGTTTCAGATGAGATGGCGGCCTCTGAAAGGCGGCCCCTGAAAACGGACTGGAGTTGAAAAAGGGGCCTAAAGCCCCTTGATGGCGAAACCTGGAGATCAGGTCGGCAGGAAGCCGTCGATGGACAGGTAACGCTCACCGGTGTCGTAGGCAGAAGCCCAGCACGCGGGCGCCCTTGGGCAGCTCGGGCAGCTTGCTGGCAATGGCGGCCAGGGTGGCACCCGACGAGATACCCACCAGCAGGCCTTCCTGACGCAGCGTCACGCGCGAAGCGTTTGGCATCCTCGCTGTCGACGGTCACCACGCCATCCAGCAGGCTGGTGTCGAGGTTCTTGGGGATGAAGCCGGCGCCCAGACCCTGGATGGGGTGCGGGCCGGGCTCTGCCGCCGGAGATGACGGAAGATGCCGCCGGTTCCCACGGCAAAATACCTTCAGGTTGGGCCAGGCCTTCTTCAGGACGCGGGCCACGCCGCTCAGGTGTCGTCGGTGCCCACGCCGCTGATCAGCACGTCCAGCCCCTCGGGAAGTCGGCCAGAATCTCCTTGGCCGTGGTCTCGGAGTGGATGGCGGGGTTGGCCGGATTCTCGAACTGCTGCGGCATCCAGGCGTCGGGCGTTTCGGTGAGCAGCCTGCGGCGCGTTCGATGGCGCCGTGGCATGCCGGCGCTCACGCGGGTCAGCTCGAAGCGTGCGCCATAGGCGAGCATCAGCCGCCGGCGCTCCAGCGACATGGATTCGGGCATGACCAGGATGAGCTTGTAGCCCTTGACGGCCGCCACCATGGCCAGACTGACGCCCGTGTTGCCGGAGGTGGGCTCGACGATGGTGCCACCCGGCTCGAGCTTGCCGCTTTTCGGCATCTTCGATCATCGCCAGGGCGATACGGTCCTTCACCGAGCCGCCTGGGTTACCTGTTCGGCCTTGATCCAGACCTCATGGCCGGGACCGAACAGCCGGTTGATGCGCACTACGGGGTGCTGCTGATGGTGGCAAGAATGTTGCTGCTTCTGCGGGTGAGAACTCCTTTGCGAGGTGACGTATGTACCGGCCGCGGCTGGATCCTGTCCGGCGCGTGGCAGGCCTTCTCGAGACAATGGCGGCCATTTTGGCGCATCATCTCTGCCTGAGCGACAGATGGATATGCAGAAAACGCATGAACATAACATCCCCGACGCATGAAGGACATGGTGAGGGCTCTCCCCGACAGGGGAGGCGACAGGGCGCGTCGGACCTGGACGCGCTCGCGAGCAGCGCTGGAACGAGTGCCAGCTGACAGAACCCGTGCTGCAGCCGCGGATGAAGGTCTGGACCTACCGTGAAGGGCCATCGTGCTGGGGGCGCTCGCAGCATGCATGCTGGCGGACAGGCCGGCAGCTGCCGGCGTGGGCGGCGCGCCGGCGAGGGCGATGCTGCGGGTATGTCCCCCGGATGGATTGGCGGATTCTGGCGCCGTGAATCTGCCGCTGGTCGGGCGCGGTGCCGGTGGTGGTGCCGCGCTGGTACGTGGCTGCTGCCAGCGCCTCGCTCGCTGCTGCCGCTGGACGACCCGCGACGGCAACGACCTCCGTGGCCGACAGCTGGCTGGGCGAGGCCATGGTGGAGACGCTGGCCGAGCTGGGCGTGGCGGCGCGTGCCGTGCCGCCGGCCGAGCGCATTCCGGCGCCGGAACGGCTGGCCTGGGCGTGCTTTGCCGGTGTGGCGCCCTGGGAGGTGGTGGTGATGATCCGGCCACGGGCGTGGCGCGCAAGCTGGTGGGTCTTTTGGCCCAGCGGCGCAGTCGCCATGGCGTGCTGCTGGCATGTGCGTGCTGCGCAGCCGGCCCATGGGCGTGAGCGTGCTGGCGCAGACACTGGGTCATCCGGGTGGCGCTGGCTGACGAGCTGGCGGCCACCACGGTGGATCCGGCCTCGGTCAGCCCGCGGCCGGTGTCCAATGACGACTTCCCTGGCGGCGCTGTGGCCCGCCTGCAGCCGATGTCCCTGATGACCGACTGATCGGGTGGGCCTGGCGTCACGGCCGTGCGAGACGCCGTGACCGCACGCGACTCTGGCGTTGCTCCGAAGGCATCGCGGCGTTTCCTGGGACCGGCGCTGGTGGTTGTGCGCAGTTTTTGGCAGGACTTCGCCAGAACGTTCGATATCGATTCAGGCTGTATCCGTGTCGCCAAGCTGCACTGATAAAATCGCGACTTTGACTTTTTGGCGTTCCAGCCCTTTCCCGGGGCGTCGGCCTGCGAGATCTTTCGCGAAACTTCTGTCGATGTAAGACCGCGCTGCTGGCTGCGGCTCAGATGCTGGTGCTGGCTGCGCTGCTGGCGGCACAGCCCGCCTGGACCAGCCTGACAAGGTCCAGCCCGAAAGGTCCAGCCTGCTGCTGCTGGCCGAGACAAGGCCGCCGGACAGGCTGAAGCCGCTTGGCAGAAGGCTTCGGCCGAGCAGGCGCTGCAGCCGAACAGAAGGCAGCTGCCGAGCAGGCGCTGCGGCCGGGCAGAAAAGCCGGCCGGACAGGATGCACCTGCCGATCAGAGCCCCCGCCGCCCAGGGCACGCCGGCTGCGCAGCAGGACAGCACTGCTAAGGCAGAGCCTGCAGCCAGGCCGAGGCAGAGCTGAAAAGTGGCTTCGTGCTGCCCACCACGCCGGATGGCAGCGGCTGGTCGCGCTGCGCCAGCAGGGCATTGACGCCCTGCGTCAGCAGCTGGCGACCGGGTGGCGGTGACGGTGCTGGACAACGTGAAGGACGTTGATGCCGAGAAGGCCTTCCGCAAGCTGGTGGAAGACGGCAGATCGGCTCATCTTTCGGCACTGGCGCCACCTACGAGGCGCTGATGAAGCGTCTGGCGCTGAATACCCGGATGCGCTGGAGGTGGCGGGCTGGCACGTCCGCGGGCAACATTCGTTCCTATGGGGTGCGCGCCTATGAGGGCGTGTACCTGGCGGGCGTGGCTGCCGGCAAGATGACGCAGACCGACACGGTGGGCTGCTGTGGCACCGTGCCCATTCCCGAGGTGGTCCGCAACATCGACGCCTTTGCGCTGGGTGCGCGGTCGGTCAGCCCACGGCGCGCGAAGGTGGCCTGGGTGAACGACTGGGCAGACCCGGTGCGCGAGACCGAGGCCACCCGGTGACGCTGACTCAGCGGCGGTGCCGGCCGTGATCATCTACAACACCGCCACGACCGACCCGCTCAAAGCAGGCCGAGCGGGTGCGGGCAAGTACGCCAACTGGCTGGGGCGCCGACGCCAGGCCAGAGCTGCGCCCAAAGGCGCACCTGGGGTCGGTGGCCTTCGACCGGGCCGGCTACTATGTGCAGGCGGTGCAGCAGGTGCTGGACAAGCGCTGGAAGCCCGCGCGCCCACCTGGCAGGGGCTGCGTGACGGCGTCATGGACCTGGTGGCCCGTCCGACAAGCTGACGCCCGAGGCGGGCCGCCGTCGAGGAAAAAGCGCGGCAAGGAGCGCTGCGCGACGGCACGCTGCGAGATCTGGAAAGGGCCGCTGGTGACGGTCGATGACCGCGAGCCGCTCCCGTCCGGCAAGGTGGGTGATGACCGCTTCCTGGAAGGCCTGATGACCTACGTGAAGAAAGCTGAGGGCAGTGTGCCTGCCGGTCGCTGATCGGCCCAATGTCCATGAATCCGGAATCTCCCAAAGATGTCGCCGATGAACTCGTCGTCGCCTGCCGCTGGCTGCTGGCAGCGGGCTGTTGCTGTCGCAGGCCGGTCTGCCGCCGTCCGCGCGGGCTGCCGAAGGTACCGACCGGAAGGCCGCCAGCTGCTCATGGCCCCCATGCAGCCGCCACGCCGACCGCGGGCAAGCCCGCCACAGCGTGGTACCAGTCATGCGGCCAGCCGCGCCAAGCTTCCGATGCCGCTGCGCGTGGGCTTTCTGTATGACGCCCGATCGACCCGCATTCGGCCAGCCACCTGCATGCGCTCAGCGCCCAGTACCTGAAGCGGCAGCTGGGCAACCGCATCGAGCGGGTGCCGGCCGATGCGCGTGACCGAAGAGCAAGGACGCCGACCGCGTGCCGCGCAAGATGTGCGCCGACGGCTGTCAGCTGGTGTTCGGGACCGCCTATGGCTTCCATGGATCGCCATCGTGCGCGTGGCACGCGGCTTACCCCTCGGTGCGCTTCGAGGAGCAACGCCGGCTTCAAAGACGGCCGACAACGTGGGCACCCTGGCAACGCCCGCTACTACCAGGCCCCGCTATCTGGCCGGCTATGCGGCAGCACACGCCAGCAAGGCCGGTGTCTTCGCCTCACATTGCGCCCGCGCGGTGCCGGTTCCCGAGGTGCTGCCGCGGGCATCAACGCCTGCCATCGCTGGGCGCGCGTTCGGTGAACAAGATCACGGTGCGGGTGTACTGGATCAACAACTGGCGCGATCTCGGGACTGGAGCGCGAGGCACTCTGTTACCTGCTGTCGCAGAGAGCGGACGTGTTCACCCAGCACACCGGACACCGTGGCGGTGGCCGAGGTGGTACGCGATCGCGATCTTAGCTGAAGCTGATCGGCTTCCAGGGCGACTACAGCAAGACCGTGCCGCGCAATCTGCCGCCGGGTATACCGTGCAGCCCAACCGGAATGCCTACTACCCGAGCGCACCCGCAAGCTGCTGGAAGGCGCGTGGGAGCCCAGCGGACCACACCTGCGAGATCTGGCCGACGGCATGGTGCAGCTGGAACTCGGGAGCCCGCGCCCAATGCGTCACAGACGGTGCGCCGGCAGATCAACGCCGTGCGCCCGCAGCTCATGCGCGGGCGCAACACGTACGTTCGAGGGCGAGCTGCGCGCCAATGACGGCAAGGTTCGCCAGCGCTGGGCGGCGTGGATGTCCGGATACCGTCATGCAGAAGATGGACCGCTGGCAGAAGGGTCATCGGCCGGGTGAGCTGATCGCCCGCACCGGAGTGGGCTTCTTCAGGCGCTGCTGTTGTGGGCTCGCGGTTGCGCCATCGCCGGGCGTGGGGCGTGACAACCGGAAGCCCGCAGCACGCATCATACAGAAAGCCGCCGATACGGGATGAAAGCGTATCGGCGGCACTTTGTCCGAGATGCCCGTCCCCGTGCCTCAATCATGCTTTACAGCGGCTGCTGGCAGGCTTGGCGCTTGGTCGTTGCCGCAGGTGCGGCTGCTGGCTGCTCGGAGCAGCTGCCTTTGGTGGCCTATGGCGGTTGTCCCCTGCCGCGGCCGTCTTGGCAGTGCTGGTCCGCGTGCGTGATCGTGGTGGCAGCCTTGGATGTTGCGGGTTCGGGTGCTGCAGCCTTGGGTGCTGCAGCTCTGCTGCAGCTTTGGGACACAGCTGCCTTGGGCTCTGCCGCCCTGGTTTCAAATGCCTTGGGGGCTGCGCTGGTGCTGGCGACAGCGGCCTTGGGCGCCAGGGCTTCAGCCTTGACCGCTTTTGGCTTACGTGGCAGGGGCGGCTTCAGGCGCTTTTGCAGCAGGCGCTGCGCCCTTGGCTGTGGCAGTGCCTTGGCGGCCGGCGTGTCGACATGCTTGAACGCCAGCAGGCCCAGCGGCGGCAGATCAGCTCCAGCGGTAGCGACCATGGGTGCCTTTCTGTCGAGGGCATCCACGAAGCCCTGGTTACCTACGTCGGTGCCGCCATAGATGGAGGCATCGCTGTTGAATCTCCTGCCAGCAGCAGCCACCCTGCAGCGCCCAGACGGTGGTTGTGGTGCGGCACAGGCGTGCCGTTGAAGACGACCAGCAGCGCGTCCTGGGATCGTTGCCGCGGCGCAGATAGGCCAGCACGCCATGGCGCGCGTCGTCGGCGCTGATCCACCGGAAGCCGCTGCCGTCAGAAAGTCGCTGCCAGCAGGGGCGGCTGGGTGCGCATCAGCGGCTGAGCGCGCCGAGGAGGTGCTTGATGCTACGGTGGAAGCGCAGGTGTCGGCGGCGTTCGTCGATGCCGCGCTCTCGTGCGCCCATCATCCGGTCCATTGGGCCGAATCTCGCCGCCCATGAACAGCAGTTTCTTGCCCGGGTGGGTCCACATCAGGCCGTAGAGCAGGCGCAGGTTGGCAAACTTCTGCCAGAAGTCGTCGCCCGGCATCTTCGGACGGCAGGCTGCCCTGCCGCGGAGCCGCTTCGTCGCGCGTAGCGGCAGCACGAAGTTCTCGTTGAAGGCGTGGTGCACAGGCTGAAGCTGAGCGCGTTCTGGTGGTGGCTGCGGTAGACCGGGTCCTTCTCTCGAACCACGACGGCGTGTCGTGCATCCAGCCCATGTTCCACTTTCACGCCGAAGCCCAGACCGTTCATGGTCTCCGTTGTCGTTGCTGTGGCCGCCCCAGGCCACCGGACGCGAGACGCCGGGCGGCCGTGGATTCCTCGGCGATGGTCTGCTGCACGTCGGGGAAGTCGCGGTGAGCACTCTGGTTGAGCTGGCAGCAGAGTGGATGGCTTCCAGGTTCCTCGCGGCCGCCGAAGCGGTTGGGGGATCCGCGCCGTCCCGGCGGGGAGTAGTCCAGGTACAGCATGGAGCCTACCGGCGTCCACCCGGATGCCCGTCGATGTGGTACTGGTCCAGCCAGAAGGCGGCGCTGGAGCGCGTGGAAGCTGCGCACCTCATCGCAGGCCGTAGCTGAAGATCCAGCTGTTCCACCTCGGGGTGGAAGCCCTGGCGGCGGTCGGCGTGTTCGTACAGTTCGGTGCCGTCGAAGCGGTGCAG
>BNJT01001213.1_pt1 | contig 83586 bp, 86 predicted proteins | sample 8540491 | NCBI WGS metagenome assembly BNJT01 (sample SAMD00202455, study PRJDB9452) | human saliva metagenome | host: Homo sapiens | reverse complement strand
GCGTGCGACTTGCCGGGTGTTGACGGTCTGAACTGGCCCCACCCTTCACGCTGGTCCCCATCACTGGGAACCAGTCGCGAGGGCAAGGGAGCCAAGATGGGATCACGAGTGCAGCTGTACGCCGACATCCGCCACGACGCGCGAGTCGATGGCCTCGTCCATCCGCGAGCTCGCCCGCAAACACGGAGTCCACCGCCGCACCGTCCGCCAGGCACTCGCCGCAGCCGAACCCCCACCCCGCAAGAAACCGGTCCGCACAGCACCGCGCCTGACCCGTACAAGCCGGCGATCGACGAGATGCTCACCTATGACCTGACCGCGCCGCGCAAGCAGCGCCATACCGCGACCAGGATCCTGGGCCCGGCTGCGCGACGAGCACGGCGCCACCGACCCGTCCCTACTCCACGGTGCGGGACTACGTCCGGGTCAGGCGCGCGCAGATCGATCTGGAGGCCGGGCGCCGGGTGGAGGCGATGGTGCCGCAGGACCACGCCCCCCGGCGCGGAGGCCGAGGTCGACTTCGGCGAGGTCTACGTCATCCTGGACGGCGTCAAGACCAAGCGCCACATGTTCGTCTCACCGCCTGTCCCACTCCGGCAAGGCCATCCACCGCGTCTACCCGACCGGCGGACAGGAGGCCTTCCTCGAAGGACACATCGAGGCCTTCCACGCCCTGGGCGGCATCCCCACCCGCCACATCCGCTACGACAACCTCACCTCCGCCGTCGTCCAGGTCATCCACGGCGGCGACCGGCTACGCGACGAGAACGAACGCTGAGTGCTGTTCCGCTCCCCACTACGGCTTCGACGCGTTCTACTGCCAGCCCGGCATCGACGGCGCCCACGAGAAAGGCGGCGTCGAGGGCGAGGTCGGATGGTTCCGCCGCAACCACCTCACCCCCATGCCCGAAGTCGCCACCCTGGACGAACTCAACGACAAGATCCGCGCCTGGGAGCACGACGACAACACCCGCCGCATCACCGGCCACGCCAACACGATCGGGCAGGACCACCACGCCGAGCTGCCCCACCTGGCACCGTTGCCGGCCGACGACTTCGACCCCGGCCTGATCCTCCACCCCCGCGTCGACCGCTCCGCCCCTGATCACCGTCCGCATGGTCAAGTACTCCGTCCCCGCGCACCTCATCGGCCAACGCGTCCGCGTGTCCCTGCGGGCCTCGTGCGTGGTCGTGTTCGGGGGCCGCACCGTCCTCGCCACCCACCCTCGCCTCGGCACCCGTGGCGTGACCCGGGTCGAGCTGGACCACTACCTCGAAGTGCTGCGGCACAAGCCCGGCGCGTTCCCCGGCTCCACCGCCCTCGCGCAGGCCCGCGCCGCCGGAGCATTCACCGCGGCCCACGACGCGTTCTGGGCCGCGGCCCGCAAGACCAGCGGCGACGTGGCCGGGACCCAAGCGTTGATCGACGTGCTCCTGCTCCACCGATCCCTCCCGTCCGACGCGGTGATCGCCGGCATCACCTCGGCCCTGTCGGTGGGCGCGATCAGCCCCGACGTCGTCGCCGTCGAAGCCCGCCGCCATGCCACCACCCACACACCCGCCCCAGCCAGCCAGACCAGGGGCGGGACGGTCGTGAACCTGCCACCCCTGACGCCCCACCAACCCGCACCAGGTCATCGCGCACCTGCCCGAAGACACCCGGCCCCTGCCCACCGTCACCGCCTACGACGAACTCCCTGTGCCGACGCCAACCCGATCCCGCCCCGGCCCCCGCCGAGACTCACCACCACACCCCGACAGGAACCCCATGACCACCACCAGCACCAGCCGTCCTGAGAGCCTTCGCCGTCGTCAGGGCCTCACCGAGCAAGCCGCGCAGGCCGCGATCGACCAAGCCTCGCCGCCGGCTTCGGCTGCCCACGATCCGCGCCGTCGTCGACGACGCCGTGACGGCCGCCACCAAGGGAACAACTCACCTACCAGGGCTTCCTCGCCGAACTCCTCCTGGCCGAGGTCGACGACCGCGACCGCCGCTCCACCCTGCGTCGCATCAAGAGCGCCGGCTTCCCCGCGAGAAATGGCTCGCCGACTTCGACTTCACCGCGAACCCCAACATCAACCCCGCCACCATCAACGAGCTCGCCACCGGCGACTGGATCCGCCGCGGCGACCCGCTGTGCCTGATCGGGGACCCGGCACCGGCAAGTCCCACCTGCTCATCGCGCTCGGCACCGCCGCCGCCGAGCAGGGCTACCGCGTCCGATACACCCTCGCCACCCGGCTCAGGAACGAGCTCGTCGAAGCCGCCGACGAGAAACAACTCACCAAGACCATCAACCGCTACGGCCGCGTCGACCTCCTCGTGATTGACGAGCTCGGCTACCTGAACTCGACCGGCGAGGCGCCGAACTGCTGTTCCAGGTCCTCACCGAACGAGAGGAGAAGAACGCCATCGCGATCGCCTCCAACCAGTCCTTCTCCGCCTGGACCGACACCTTCACCGACCCCCGCCTGTGCGCAGCAATCGTCGACCGCCTCACCTACAACGCCACCATCATCGAAACCGGCACAAACTCCTACCGCCTCGCCCACACCCGAGCCCGGGCATCTGTGATGGGGTGAACAACGACCGGCTGGGCTCTTGGGGTCAGCGGTGACGGCGCAACCGCAGCGAGTTGGTGATCACGCTGACCGAGCTGAGGGCCATGGCGGCGGCCGCGATGACGGGCGACAGCAGCCAGCCAAAGGCCGGGTAGAGGGCGCCGGCGGCCAGCGGGATACCGACCACGTTGTACACGAACGCGAAGACCAGGTTCTGGCGGATGTTGCGCATCGTGTCGACCGACAGGTCGCGGGCCTTGACCAGGGCGGCCAGGTCACCGCCGAGCAGGGTCACGTCGGCGCTCTCGATGGCCACGTCGGTGCCGGTGCCCATGGCCACACCCACGTCGGCCACGGCGAGGGCGGGGGCGTCGTTGACGCCGTCGCCGGCCATAACGACCGTGTGGCCCTGGGCCTGCAGGGCCCTGCACGTGGCCGTGCTTCTGGTCGGGCAGGACGTCGGCGACGACCTGGTCGATGCGCAGCTCGTCGGCGATGGCCCGGGCGGTGGTGGCATTGTCGCCGGTGAGCATGACGACCTTCATCCCGCGCCGACGCAGGTCCTCGATCGCGCCGGCGGTGGTCGCCTTGAGCGGGTCGGCGATGGCCAGCACACTGGCGGGCCTGCCGTCGACGGCCACGACGATCGCGGTCGCGCCACGGCGACGGTAGGCCTCCACCACGGCGTCCAGGGCATGGGTGTCGACGTGCTGGCTGCCCAGGAAGGCGGGGCTGCCGACGAGCACGTGCTGACCGTCGACGGTGGCGCTGACACCGCCACCCGGGTGGGCGGCGAAATCGCTGGCCGCCGGCACCGTGCGTCCCGTCTGGCGGGCAGCATCGACCACCGCCCTGGCGAGGGGGTGTTCGGAGCCGGCCTCCACAGCCGCGGCGAGCAGCAGTGTCCGGGCATCCTCGTGGCCGTCGACGCCCTGCTGGTCGACCAGGCTGGGGCGGCCCTGGGTGAGGGTACCGGTCTTGTCGACGACGAGGGTGTCGACCTTCTGCAGTCGTTCGAGGGCCTCGGCGTTCTGACCAGCACGCTTTCGCTGGCGCCGCGCCCGACCCCGACCATGATCGACATTGGCGTGGCCAGACCCAGCGCACACGGGCAGGCGATGATCAGCACGCTGACGGCGGCCACGATCGCGAACGGCAGCCGCGGCTGCGGCCCGATCGCCAGCCACAACCCGAAGGTGGCCAGGGCGACGGCGATCACGACCGGCACGAACACCGCCGAGATCTTGTCGACCAGTCCCTGGATCGGAGCACGGGACCGCTGCGCCTGGGAGACCAGGTCGACGATCCGGGCCAGGGTCGAGTCGGCGCCCAGGCCAGTGGCCTCCACCACCAGGCTGCCGCCCTGATGATCGTGCCGCCGATGACCCGGTCACCGGGGCTCTTGTCGACCGGAACCGGCTCGCCGGTGATCATCGACTCGTCCACATACGCGTGACCATCGACCACGGTGCCGTCGGCCGGCACCTTCGCCCGGCCGCACCCGGCACCGATCGCCCAGCTGCAGCTCGGCGGCCGGCACGTCGGTCTCGGTGCCGTCGGCCCCGATGCGGTGCGCGGTGGCCGGTGACAGGTCGAGCAGGGTGCGGATCGCACCGGAGGTCTGGTCGCGGGCCCGCAGCTCGAGGACCCTGGCCGAGCAGCACCAGGGTGATGATGACTGCCGCGGCCTCGAAGTAGGTGCCGACCCGGCCGTCCATCGCCCGCATCCCGGACGGGAACAACCCCGGCGCCAGCACCGCGACCACGCTGTACAGCCACGCGGCACCGACACCCAACGACACCAGGGTGAACATGTTCAGGTGACGGCTGACCACCGACTTCGCGCCGCGCACGAAGAACGGCCACCCAGCCCACCACACCACCGGCGTCGACAGGGCCAGCTCGAGCCACGGCGCGACGCTGCCGGGCAGCGCACGCCCCAGCACCATGGGAACCATCACCATCGCCACCAGCGGCACGCTCAGCACCGCCGCCACCCGGAACCGGCGACGCATGTCGACGAGCTCCTGGTTCGGGCCGTCGTCGAGCCCGGCCGAGACCCGCTCCAGCGCCATGCCACAGATCGGGCAGTCACCGGGGCCGTCGCTGCGGACCCGGGGTGCATCGGGCAGGTCCAGTCCCCTGCAGCGACCGCACCGGCCACCACCGCCGGCTCGCCGGTGGGGTGCTGGTGGTCGTGGTGCTGTGCGGCCGGCGCGTCCCCACCGTCGGCGGGTTGCAGGAACATCCCGCACTTGGGGCAGCGTCCCGGGCTGGTCGCTGGTCACCTCGGGGTGCATCGGGCACGGTAGCGGGTGGTGTGGTCGTGGGTGGCGGTGGCTGCCGGGTGGTTCATGGGTTGCTCCTCGAGACGGTGCTGCCGGTGGATGGCGGGCGGTGGTCAGTGCTGGGATCCGTGGTCCATCATGCGCATCATCAGCCACATCATGAGCATGCAGCTGATGGCGGGCACGAGGGCGGCCAGGACACCGCCGGCGGCGAGGCTGGCACGTCCGGCCCACAGGTAGCCGGCGACCACGAGCAGCATCGGTGCGCACATCAGCAGGTGCATCCAGTGGTGGGACTTGCCGTGCTGGTGGGAGTTTGCCGTGCTGGTGGGTGGTGCTGGTGGGGTCCTGGTCGGTCATTGGGCCGGTCAGGGCTGGCGGGGCCCCGCCGAAGGAGCGGGGGCCTGGTCGGGGCTCGTGTACATGGCGTGTCCTTGTCTGCTCGGGGAAGGGGTTTTCCTTCCACTTCCACGGTGACGGGGCGAGGTCAATGAGCTCGCGAGGTTTGGTGAAGGTCTGGTCAAGCTCTGCAGACGGCGATGGTGAGGCTGCCGCAGGGGGCAGCCGCGCCATCAGGGCAGGCGTGGGTGGCCGACATCGGCCGGGAGATGTCAGTAGCGCAGGGTCGTCATCATGCCGAGTTCGGCGTGGTAGATGTTGTGGCAGTGCAGCATCCAGGTGCCGGGGTTGTCGGCCTGCAGGTCGGCCTCGACGGTCTCCATGGGGCGGATCAGGACGGTGTCCTTGCGCAGCCCGTCGCTGCCGGGCAGGGCCCAAGCGTGGCCGTGGATGCATGGGGTGGGCCATCATCGTCATGTTCGTCATCCGCAGCCGCACGCGCTGGCCGCGGCTGAGCGCCAGTGGGGTGTCCTCGCCGAAGCGTTTGCCGTTGAGGCCCCACGCGTAGGGCTTCATCTGGCCGTTGAGTGCCACGTCGAGGGTGGTGTCGGGCTTGCGGTCGGGCAGTCGGGCGCTGTCGGCGGGCTTGAGCTGGGTGGTCAGCAGGGCCTTGCCGTCGAGTTCTGCGATGCGGGTGTCCGGGGCCGGACGTTGCCGGAGCCGGTGCGCACGATGGCGCGGGCCGGGGTGCCCTTCTTGCCTCGGGCGCGGCCTGCAGCACGAACACGCCGTCGCCGAGGGTGATGGTCGCATCCAGTCGTTCTCCCATCGCGAGGTAGACGGCGCTGGCCTGGGTGGGGGTCACAGGGAACCCGTCGGTGTGGGTGACGGTGAGTCGATGGCTCTGCAGGGCGAGCTTGAAGATGGTGTCGGAGGAGGCGTTGACGACGCGCAGTCGTACCTTCTGCCCGGGCTTGGCGGTCAGGGTGCGGGGCGCGGGGGACGCGGCCGTTGACGAGGTAGTGGGGGTAGGTGACGTCCCCGGCGTCACCCAAGGGTGACATGCCGTGGTCCATGCCGCCCATGTCGTGGTTCATGCCGCTGGACACGGTGCCGTTCTGGGCCTTGAACGCGGCGAGGATGTCATCGGGTGAGGTGCCCACGCCATCGGCCCAGTCGTCGAGGGTGATGATCCACCGTGGTCGTAGCGGCCGGGTTCAGCGGGGTCGTCGATGACCAGCGGCCGGTACAGGCCGCGGTCGATCTGCACCCCGGTGTGGGGGTGGAAGAAGTAGGTGCCGGGGTCGGGGGCGACGAACTGGTAGGTGAAGCTGCTGCCGGCCTCGATGGGTTGCTGGTGACGCCGGGCACGCCGTCGCTTGGCTGGCGCAGCGCGATGCCGTGCCAGTGGACGGAGGTGCTGGTGGGAAGCTTGTTCTCGACGCGGACCTGCAGCAGGTCTCCGGCGCGGGCCCGCAGGACGGGGGCGTCGAGGGTCTCGTCGTAGGCCCAAGTCCTGGCCGTGACGCCGCCCAGATCGAGGGTGACCGGCCGGGGCGTGAGGACGTGGTTGACGGTCTGTGCCGGGGGCTGCGACCAGCGGGGTCTGGCTGGGGATCGTCAATGGGGAGTTCGGCGCGGCGGGTGCTGCGGCCGGGTAGTTTTGAGGCCGCAGGCGCTCAAGGCCCCTGCCGAGGCCAGGCCGAGACCGGTGAACAGGACGTGGCGGCGGGAAAGTGTGTTCATGTCCTTGAGCCTGTCGGGCCCGGATGAAGCCCCCGGCAGGGGTTGGTCAAGATCTGGTCAAGAAGTCACGGTGGGCAGGGTCAGCGCGAAGGTTGCGCGTGGCCGGGGCCGTCGCTGTGGGCCGTCAGGTCACCGCCGTGGGCGCGGGCAATGGCCCTGGAGATCGCCAGGCCGACACCGGTTCCACCGTCGACGTCGCGAGTGCGGGTGTCCCTCGACGCGGTAGAAGCGTTCGAAGACGTGGGTGAGGGCCTCGGTGGGGATGCCGACGCCGTTGTCGGTGACGCGGACCACGGCCCGGTCGTGCCTCGTGTCTCATCGCGACCTCGACCCGGTTGCCGCCCACCGTGTGTTGCAGGGGCGTTGCGCAGCAGGTTGTCCAGACTTGCCCGATGCGAGCGGCATCCACGTCGACGCGCAGGCCGGGAACGGTCTGGGCGTGCAGCGTCACCCCGGCGGCGTCGTAGGCGTGCTGGCTGCGGCGACGCTGGCCGTCACGATCTGGTCGAGGTCCTGGTGGCTCAGCGACAGTGGGATGCGGCCTTCCTCGGCGCGGGAGACCTCAGAGATGTCGGCGGCCAGGGCGGCCAGCCGCTGGTTCTGCCGTAGCAGGATCTCGACGTTTGCGGGGGTGAAGTCGACCACACCGTCCTGCAGTCCTTCGAGGGTGACCTGGGTGGCGGCCAGCGGGGTGCGCAGCTCATGCGCCCAGGTCGGTGAGCATGCGTCGTCGGGTCTGCTCCGTGGAGGCGATCTGGCTGGCCATGTGGTTAGAGGCGTCGAGCGACCTGGGCCAGCCTCGGGGCTGGCTGAGGTCATCATGACGGGTTGGTCGTAGTGTCCGGCGGCGACATGTTGGGCGCCGTCCACGAGGGCTTCGACCCCGCGCGACAGGTTCCGGTTGAGGACGGTGGCGACCCCGAGGGCGGCGAGCATCGCGGTGCCCAGACCCACGGCCAGTGACACCAGGCCCGCGTCGTGGAAGGCCTGCTGAGCGTGCTCGACGACATCGGGCTGGGCGTGGCCGGCTTCGAGCATGTGCATCCGGAAACCATGCCGGGCCGACCAGCAGTGCCGTCAGCACCGTGGTGGCGGCCATCGCCGCCACCACGGCCATCTGGGTCCACAGCAGTCGGCGTCCCCAACTGCCGCGCGGGTTGCGCGGCATCACTGCCCTTGGCCCATCCGGTAGCCGACGCCGCGCACCGTCTGCACGAACCGGGGCTGGGAGGGGTCGTCACCGAGCTTTGCGCAGGTGCGCGATGTGCACGTCGACCAGGTGGTCGTCGCCGACCCAGTCCTCGCCCCACACGGCGTCGGTGAGCTGGCGGCGGTTCAGCACCCAGCCGGGGTGTTCCGCCAGGGCCTGCAACAGGTCGAACTCGGTACGGGTCAGCTCCACCGGTGACGCGTCGAGCTCCACCCGACGCGACGACGGGTCCAGGGTGAGGGCGCCGATGCGGTGCACCACCGCGGCCGTGGCGCCCGTACTTCCGGCGCGGGGGCGTCTCAGCAGCACCTGGATGCGAGCCACCAGCTCACGCGGGCTGAACGGTTTGGTCATGTAGTCGTCCGCGCCGACCGACAACCCGATCAGCTTGTCGACCTCGTCGGCGCGGGCCGTGAGCATCAACACGTAGCAGTCGCTGAAGGTGCGCAGCTGGCGGCACACCTCCACCCCGTCCATGCCCGGCAGGCCCAGGTCCAGCACCACCACGTCGGGGGCCGTGGCCCGGACAAGGTCAAGCGCGGCCAGCCCGTCCCCGCAGGTCTGGGCCGACATGCCGGCCCGCTCGAGGTAGTTCTTCACCGTGCCCGACAGCACCGGCTCGTCGTCGACGACCAGGACACTCGGTACAACCGCAACAGAAGCGCTGTTCATGACACCACCTCACCACGGACCCGGCCGGGGATCAATTCGACGGGGCGGAGCTGGGCATCATCGTCGAGTGGTCCATGTCCGTCATGCCACCCATGTCGTGGTTCATGCCGGACATGCTGCCCATGTCGTGCTGCACCGAGGCCGAGCGCCTTCGGCGAATAGCCCATGACGGCAGGGTCGAGCATGCCGAAGATCATCGCGACGTGGGCCACCACCAGGAACACCGCCACCATCGCCACGTGCAGGCGCAGGCGCCCGGTCTCGTCGCGGCCCAAGAGCTCGGCCTCCAGCAGGCTGATCACCAGCATCGGCACGCCACCGGCCAGGTACGACAGGACAGCGATCACGTCCGCGGGGCCACGCCAGCCACCATTGACCGTCAGCGGAACCACGGCAGTGATAAGCAGGTGCAGGCCGATGAACACCCACACCGGCCCGGCCAGCAACCCGGCCCAGTGGCCCACCTCGTCACCCATCCCGGCGCCGGACGCTCACCCCGACGAGCCAACAGCATCACCAACTCGGTGATCGCGAGCGTCTCGGCCAGCACGACCGGAAGCGCCATGAACAACAGCAGGTTCCACGGCTGACGCACGGCCAACAGCCCCATGTAGTGGGTCATCGGCATGTCCTCCATCCCCGACCCGGAGGTCAGGTCAGGGGCGGCCAGGGCCAGGGCGGCAGCTGCGATGGTGCCGACACCCAGGGCAACCAGCGGCACGGTACGGGAAGAGTTCTCGTTCGAGGTCATGGCCACAGCCCTCGAAGCCCCACACCGAGGTCGGGGCAAGGGAATGTGAAGATTCGGTCAAGCCGGTCTCCGGGCAGACATGGGGGCCAGAACAGACCGTCACCATGGGGCCACAGGCGGCCGCGGCGGTCCTCGTCGTCGGGCGGAAGCATGGGGTAGGCGCCGACGACGAAGGGCACGGTGCGGGACTGGGCGGGTGTGTCAGTCCGATTCTCTGAGGTGGCGGACATGTGGTCTCCTTGAGGTTCAGGGATCGTGCTACAGTGCGCGATACATCAGACATCATATGACTGGATGTGCGGTGACGCACCGTCGCGCACGGCACTGCCGGTCGCACAACGCCGGTGGAGAGCTGATGCCGGCATGAAGGACGTCCCCATGCTCTTCGATCTCACCGCATCCGAGACCTCGCCCCTGAGCCTCGGCGAGCAGGATGTCGCCGCCCTGGCCGCCTGCGGGCGCGGCACGATCCTTCTCGATGTCGCCGCCCGTGCCGACGCCACCCTCATTGCGTTCACCGGCACCAACGGGCGGATCACGCTGTCGCTTCGCGCCGGCCGCCTCGACGGCGAGCAGGTCCTCGGGGCGGCCGGCCTTCCGGAGGACAGCCCCGAAGCGGGGGACGAGGGAGGTACCCAGCGGCGGGTACTCGATGCCGAGGACGCCCTGGGCCTCGATGACGGCCGCCCCCACACGATCGCCTTGACCGTCAACGAGACCGGCACCCACCTCTACGCCGACGGCTACGAGTGCTTCTCCACGACGCTGCCGGCCTTCCTCACCCAGATCGGACTGACCGACGTCGTGATCGACCCCGACGGGATCGCCGCGGTCACCCGCCTGGCCGCCTGGGCCGAGCCGCTCAGCGACCGCGCCGTCATGGCCCAGTCCCTGGCCGCCACCCCGCTGGTCCAGTTCGCGGCCAGTGAGCTCTCCGCCCGCGACGCCCGCCGTACCGGCTCCCTGGCCAACGGCTCCATCCGGGCGTTGTTCCGCACCCGCGGCCGCGGCCAGGCCGGCACCATCATCGCCGCGAACGGCCAGGGAGGCACTCTCCACCTCGACATCGACGCGGGAGGCCTGACCTACCGTGTGCTTCCCGGTGAGGACTCGCCCGAGGGCGAGCCCCTCCTCGAGGCGTGCGCCCCGGGCCACTGGGATGACGGGACCTGGCACGATGTCGTGGTCACCTCGGCCCGCGGCGCGGTGGAGATCCACGTCGACGGCTACCAGGTCGCCCTCACCCCCGGCAGCGCCTTCCTGGCCGACATCGCGCCGGTGACGCGCGTCGTGGTGGGGGCCGACCTGGACGGCAAGCGCCTCTTCGGCGAGGCGCAGACCGCCATGGTCTACGACGCCGCCCTCACCGACGCCCAGATCAAGCGCCTGGCCGGGGCCGCCCCGCTGCCCACGCGCGCCCTGTTCGACACCGGCTACCACGGCGCCGAGTCCTACCGGATCCCCTCCCTGCTCGCCCTGGACAGCGGCGTCATCCTGGCCGGCGCCGACCAGCGCGTCTCGATCCCCAACGACGCCCCCAACGACATCAACCTCGTCATGCGCCGCAGCCTCGACGGCGGCGCCACCTGGGAGGAGATGCGCACCCTGCTCAGCCTCCCGGGCACCGGGGCGCTGGGCGCCAGCCTCATCGACTCCGTCCTGGTCCAGGACCGCTCCAGCGGACGCGTCATCTGCCTGGTCGACCAGTTCCCCGGCGGCATCGGCCAGCCCAACGCCGTCGTCGGCACCGGCTTCGACGAGCTGGGGCGCCGCGTGCTGCACAACCGCGATGGCGAGCTGTTCGCCGTCGAGCCCGACGGCAGCGTCCTCACCGCCTCAGGTGAGGCCACCGACTACCGCATCGTCCTGACCGGGGACGATGCCTCCGGGGCCCGCGTCGGTGACGTGCTCCTGGGCGGCCGGGCGGCCGGCAGCATCTACCTCGCCTACGAGCAGGCTCCCGAGGACTGCCTCTTCCAGCACCGCGGCTCCCACCTGCTCATGATCACCTCCGACGACGACGGCGCCACCTGGTCCGAGCCGATCGACATCACCGCCCAGGTCAAGGCCGACTGGATGTGCTTCCTGGGAACCGGCCCCGGCAACGCCATCCAGCTGACCGCACCGGAGCACGCCGGACGCATCCTCGTGCCCGTCTACTACAGCCACGAGGCCGGCGGCACCGCCTACCTGTCCTGCGCCGCCATCTGCTCCGACGACGGCGGGGCCACCTGGACCCTGGGCGCCTCACCCAACGACGGACGCGAGGTCCTGGGCGCCGTCGTCCACTCCCGGGACCTGGCCGACGAGCGGGCCAGCCTGTACGAGTCCGTCCTCGTCGAAGGGGCCGACGGCGCCGTGCACGTGTGGGCCCGCAACCAGCACCCCTCGGGCAGGGTCGCCCACGCCGTGTCCCACGACGGGGGCGTCACCTGGGGCGAGGTCGACTACGACGAGCAGCTCCCCGAGATCTTCTCCCAACCCAACGCCATCGCCATCACCAGCCTGGAAGGTGCAGTGGCAGCGGAGGGTGGCGACGGCGTCAAGGGTGCGGCCGGCCGGGGGATCGTCTTCGCCAACGCCTCCCGGATGCTGCCCTTCCGCGGCTGCGGCGTCCTGCGCCTGAGCCAGGACGACGGCGCCACCTGGCCCCACAACCGGGTCATCAACCCGCGCCACTACGTCTACCAGTGCATGGCCCAGCTGCCCAGCGGTGACATCGCCCTGCTGTGGGAGCGCGAGTGGCAGGGGCTGTTCCTCACCACCGTGCCGCTGGCCTGGCTGACGAGCTCGCACTCGACCATCAGCTGAGCCACCCGGCCCGCCGACCCGGGTGCCCGCGGTGCACGGGGTCGGGGAGAGGTGGGGGAGAATCGGCCCCATGACGAGTCCCTCGCCCTCAGCCTCCACTCCCGGCCCGAGCAGGCACCGGGTGCCGCCGAGCCCCGCCCTCGCCCCGCACGAGCTGCTGGGACTGACCAGCCCCGCCTACGGCGGCGACTACAACCCCTGAGCAGTGGGATGAGGCCACCTTCGCCGAGGACCTCGAGCTCATGGCCGAGGCCAGCGTCAACCTGGTCTCCCTAGGGCATCTTCTCCTGGGCGCGCCTCGAGCCGCGCGAGGGCGTCTACGAGCTCGACTGGCTGGTGGAGATCGTGGACCGTCTCCACGACGCCGGGATCGCCGTCGACCTGGCCACCGCCACCGCCTCCCCGCCCGCCTGGATGGCCACCGACCACCCCGAGTCCCTGCCGATGAACGCCGACGGCGTGCGCCTGGGCCTGGGCTCGCGCCAGCAGTACTGCCCCAGCTCCGCCGTCTACCGGGAGCGCTCCGCCGCCCTGGCCGCGGCGCTGGCCGAGCGCCTGGGCGACCACCCGGGCGTCGTCATGTGGCACATCGGCAACGAGTACGGCTGCCACACCGCCGAGTGCTTCTGCCCCGCCTGCGCCCGGGCCTTCCGGGCCTGGCTGGGTGAGCGCTACGGCGACGTCGAGCGCCTCAACACCGCCTGGGGCACCGACTTCTGGTCCCAGCGCTATACGAGCCTGGAGCAGGTCGCCCCGCCCGCCGCCATGCCCACCTTCCCCAACCCCGCCCAGATGCTGGACTGGAGGCGCTTCAGCGACCACCAGCTGCGCAGCCTCATGGAGGCCGAGGCCCGCATCCTGCGGGAGCGCTCGAAGCGGCCGGTGACCACCAACTTCATGGGCGACTTCCCGGCCACCGACTACTGGCGCTGGGCCGAGTCCCTCGACGTCATCTCCGACGACTCCTACCCCGATCCCGCCGACCCGGCAGCCGCCCACGAGGTCGCCTGGGCCGGTGACCTCATGCGGGGCCTGGCCGGCGGACGTCCCTGGATCCTCATGGAGCAGGCGCCCAGCGCCGTCCAGTGGCGCAGGCGCAACTCCCCCAAGCGTCCCGGCCAGCACCTCCTGTGGTCCCTGGCGCGCGTGGCCCACGGCGCCGACGGCGTCCTGCAGTTCCAGTGGCGTCAGTCCCGTCAGGGCGCCGAGACCTTCCACTCCGGCATGGTTCCCCATGCCGGGCGCGACAGCCGCACCTGGGAGGAGACCGTGGCCACTGGGCAGGCGCTCAGGCGGCTCGGACCGGTCCTGGGGGAGCCGGTGCGGGCCGAGGCGGCGTCGTCCTGGACTGGGAGAGCCAGTGGGCGCTGAGCACCGCCATCGGCCCGGTCGAGGTCGGTGAGCGCTTCGAGGCGGCCCGCGCCTGGCACCGCAGCCTGTGGGAGGCCGGGATCGCCACCGATATCGTCCCGGTGGGCCGGACGACTGGACGGCTATCGCCTCATCATCGTTCCCGCAGTGTTCATCGACCGTCCCCGAGCTCGCCGGGCACCTGGAGCGGGCGGTCACCGCGGGCGCCCAGGTCGTCGTGGCCGGCCCCACCGGGGTCGTTGACACCGGCGCGGGCGCGGTCCTGGGCGGATACCTGGGAGCCCTGCGGCCGCTGCTGGGGGTGCGGGTCACTGATCACGCCGCCCTGACCGGACCGGTCGGGCAGTCCGATCCCCGTGGCGCGCTCGTCAGCCGCCTCAGCCGCGCCGTCGGGACTCCCGGCTCAGAGACCTGGGTGGGACTGGAGGCCGTCAGTGAGCCCCTGCGCCGGGTCCTGGAACGGATGGGCACGCCGGCCCCCGATCTGCGTGCCGGTGGTTGGGCCGAGGAGCTTCGTGTCGACGCGGGGTCCAACGAGGCACCCCAGGATGCTCAGGCCGGTCAGGACCGGGGGGCGGTTGAGGTCGTCGCGGTCTTCGACGGCCGCGGCGGGGGAGCGGATCTGGCCGGGCGCCCCGCCGTCACCCGGCGGACCGTGGCGGGGGCAGGAGCGGGCTGGTACGTGGCCGCCGACCTCGACTCCCTCAGCCGGGCCGCCCTGCTGAGACTCGTGTGCGCGCACGCCCGGGTGCGGCCGGTCGTGGCCGACCTGCCCGACGGCGTTGAGGCCCAGCGGCGCGGCAAGGTTCTCTTCCTGCTCAACCACGGTGACCGGGCCGCCGAGGTGGCTGGAGTCATGGGCACGGACCTGCTGACCGGTGATGCGTGCACGGGCCATGTGGTCCTGTCCCCGCGTTCGGCGCTCGTGGTGCGAGACAACATGCGGTGAGTCACCGCACGAGGACCTGAGGCTCCTCGTGCCTACGGCGTCGGTGGCGTAGCCTCAGGGGGCGTAGAGACCCAATCGATACCCCCCCGTGGCAAGGAGCCTCATCGTGTCCCGTCCTCTCTCCCGTGGGCCGCAGTTCGACGACGACGCAGAGGTGGACGCGGCCGTTGACCGCGCCGACCGTGACGATCACATTGACCGCGGACGGCCCACCGAGCGGATCGACCTTGACCAGATGGAGGCGCAGCCGGGGGTCACGGAGGCCATCGCCATGCCTCCGGGAGGCGAGGGGTGGGGGTACCTGCCGCCGTCGACGTCGACCCCGCAGCTGGCCGCCTCCCCGGACCAGCGCAGCCAGTACACCCAGGTCCTTCAGCCCACGCCCGCGGCGCCGCAGACGATGGCCATGCCGACGCAGGCGGTCTACCCGGCTGAGCCGGTTCAGCAGGTCCAGCCGGTCTACGTCAACCCTGAGCCCGCGCGGCCCATGGCCTCCGAGGTGCCGGTGCAGGCGACCTGGAGCGAGCCCGAGCCGGAGCCGCCGGTCGAGCTACCTCGCCCGCCCGAGCGCCGTCGTACCGCCGCGCTGCCGGTGGGCACGATCATGGTGCTCGCGGCCTCCGGCGCCCTGGGATGGGGGACCTACACGCTGCTGACCACGCTCCACGTCTTCGAGATCATCTCGACTCAGAGCTGGACACCGAACTGGGGCGCCGTCGGCGCAGTCGGCGGTGGCGCGCTGCTGGCCTTCATCGCCTTCTTCGTCGCGTGCACGGCCCTGGCCAGAGCCAAGCCGAAGGCTCCTGCGGCCCTGCTGGTGCTGGCGGCGCTGTTCCTGCCCCTGGTGGCCACGGGAGCGGGCATCTACTACGGGGCGGGCGTGCTCAAGAAGCAGACCATGGCCGAGGCGGAGAGCTTCTCCGGTCAGATCAAGATCGGCAACGTCGACCAGGCCCTTAAGACGCTGCAATCAGGAGCGTCCTTCCCCGGACGGGACGACCTCGTCAGCATCCTCAACACGGTCAAGGAGAAGGCCGCCGAGCAGGGCGTCGCCCCGCAGGAAACTGACTCGCAGGGCACTGACCAGTCCGGGGACCAGCAGGACGGATCCCAGGACGGATCTCAGGGCGGCGACGGTCAGGAAGGCGGCGACGGTCAGCAGGGTGATGACGGCTCGGCCGGCGGTGAAGGCTAGGCTCAGGTGCGGTAGGAGGTTGGGCTCAGACCGCTGCTGGCGTGCCTGGTGACGCCTCCGTTCTCCATGACCAGCAAGAATGCCGAGCCTGAAGGGGGTTGAGGGCTCCTCCTCGCTTCCGGGGCTGAAGGTCGCAGGGGTAGGGTCGACCTGCCTCAGGAGGGCGACGGGTGGAGTGGGGCTCGCGGTCTCAGGCGGTCACCTTCAGGGTGGATCCGCCCGAGGCGACGCGCCGCACTACGATGCGCTCGGCGATCTGGTCGCGCAGCTCGGCCACGTGGGAGACGATGCCGACGGTGCGCCCGCCGGCGCGCAGATGGTCGATCTCGGCCATCACCATCTGGAGGGTGTCGGCATCCAGGGTGCCGAAGCCCTCGTCGATGAAGAGGGTCTCCAGGCTCACGCCCCCGGACTCGGCCGAGACGACGTCGGCCAGGGCCAGGGCCAGTGACAGGGAGACGTAGAAGGTCTCCCCGCCCGAGAGGGTCCGGGGGTCGCGGGTGCGCTCGTCACCGAGGTGGTCGACGACGGCCAGACCCAGCCCCTTGCGGCGTCGGCGCTGGCTGGTCTCCTCGGCGACCCTGATGAGCTCGTAGCGTCCGGAGGACATCTGGGACAGGCGCTCGTTGGCGAAGACGAGGACCTCCTCGAATCGGGCCTGCAGCACCCAGGTGGCCAGGGGTGTACCGGCGTCGTTCTCCCCGCGGGCCAGAGCCGCCACCCGGATGAGGTCGGCGCTGGAGCCGGCCGCCTCCTCATAGGCGGCGGCCGCCTGCTCGACGCCGTCGACGGCCCGGCGCAGGTGCTCGTGGGACTCGGCGGTGCGCGCCTGAACGGAGGCGGCCTGCCGGGCGGCGGCATCGGCCCGGGCGAGCTCGGCGGCGGCAGCCTCGAGACGGTCCTCCTCCTGGCCGCTCAGGGCGGCGATCTGCGGGTCCTCCAACCCCAGGCGAACCCGTTCCCGGGAGGTGGCGGCGGCGCGCACGGTCGCGGACAGGGCCTCGATGGCGCCGTGCTCCATGAGGGCCGCCGTTGCCTGGGCCGCGCCGGTGAAGCCCTCCTCCTTCAACGCCGCATCCAGGTCGGCCAGGGCACTGCGGGCCTGAGCCAGGCAGGTGCGGGCGGTGTCGACGTCCCTGGAGGCATCCTCGGCCTCCTTGGCCCGCACGAGGAGCGCGGCGGCGCGTGCGGTGACGCTCGGCCAGGTCCCGCGCGCCTCCAGGCAGCGCTGCTGGTCCTGGTCAGGACCTCGCGCTCGGCCTCCAGGCGACTGTGGGCCGACTCCTGGGCGGAGCGGGCGGCATCGAGTGCGGTGCGCTCCTGCTCGGTGCCGGCATCGAAGACCTCGAGCCGCTCGACCAGCTCCTCGACGCCGTCGGCTGCGACCTGCGCCGTGGCCAGGGCGGTGGCGGCCGCCTCCAGTGCCTCCTTGGCGGCGGGGGCATCCATGCCGTCACTGGCCCGCTGGGCCTCCTGAAGCCGGGTGGCACAGGCGTCGCGTTCCCGGACGGCGCTGCTGAGCGCCTCGTCGGCCTGCCGCTGGTGCTCCTCGGCCGCTTCGACCTGCTGGCGGGTGGCGCCGTCGGTGCCTGCGGAGGCTGGGGAGGGGTGCGTGGTCGAGCCGCACACAGGGCAGGGCTCACCCTCGGTGAGCTCACCGGCCAGCGCCCCCGCGGTCCCGGAGATCCAGGCCAGGCGGGTGGTACGAACCCGTTCGGTCGCCTCCTGGGCAAGCACCGCCGCCTCAGCGCAGGAATCGTCTCGCTGGGCGAGCTGGGCGCTGAGCTGCTCGACGGCGAGGGCTGCCCGGTGATGCTCCTCGGCTCGGGTGCGGCGGTCCTGAAGGCCGTCGAGACCCGCGCGGGCCTCGCGTGCCGCCTCCAGCGTCTCCACCAGGGCGGTGCGCTGCGCGGGACGTTCGGCGAGCTTCTCCGTGCGCTGCTCCAGCTGGCCGGAGGCGCGCTGCAGCTCCGCCTCTCGCTGCTGCGAGGCGCTCTCGCGTGTAGGGAGGCCAGCCTCCAGGTCCACGAGGGTCTCGAGCTGCCCGTGCTCGCGACGGTACTGGTGCGCCAGGTCGTCAAGGCCGCGGGGGCTGAGCGCCTCGGTGAGGGCCGCCTCGGGTGTCTCGGCCGTCGTGGGGGCCTCGGCGGCTTCGGTCTCCTGCGGGGCCGCGCCTGCTTCGGCAGCGCCTGCCCTCGCTTCGCTCGGTTCATCCTCGAGGTCAGCGAGCTGGCGTTGCGCCTCTCGAACCAGGGGCTCAACGAGGGCGGCGGGCGTCACCTCAGCACCACGGCTGTGAGCGTCGCTGCCGGTGGCATCCTCCATGCTGCCGGCACTGGTGACTCCGGCATGCTCGGCCACGTGGGCCAGTTCGCTCTGGTCGGCGCGGGCGGCCAGTGCGGAGACGGCCTGCTGGGCGCGGCTGCGGGCGGCCTGCTCGGCGACCAGGTAGGGCCGCACCCGGGAGGCGCGCTCGGCGGCCCGGAGGCGCTCGGGCGTCGGCGGCGTCCTGCTCGGCGCGCTCGGCCAGCCGCTCATTTCTCCTCGACCAGGGCCCGGCGTCGCTCCAGGAGGTCGTGGGAGGGCTCTGGGCCTCCTCGCGCGCCGACTGCGCCCGGGTGAGGACCGTCCCCGCGGCCTCGGCTCGAGCGTCGGCAAACGCGACCCGGTGGCGCGAGGCCTCCAGCACCTCGGCCCCGATGCGGCGGAGAGCCACCAGGTCCGGGGCGGCGCCCGCCATCGCCGCCTCCAATACCTGGGCCGGCGTCGGAGCAGGGCCGGCATCGGTCTCCTGCGGCGCCTCGAGCTCGGCGTCTTCCATGGGCAGCGCCAGTGCCTCCTGGGTCCCTCCGGACGGGGCCTCCTGCGACGAGTTGTCCTGTGACGAGTCCTCCGGGCGAACCGCCTCATCGGCGCCGTCGGCCTCATCACCTGCATCTGCGGCGGTAGTGCGGGAGGGCGCCTCGGTGAGGAGGGGGTGCCGTCCCAGGGAGGCGACTTGCCCGCGCAGGTCGGCCGCGGCCTGCTCGACCCGCCGGGCACCGTCCCGGGAGGCCTGGATGAGGGCGTCCTGGATGGCGTCGTAGATGCCGGTGCCGAAGACGTCCTTGAGGAGGTGCTGGCGCTCGGAGGAGTCGGCGCGCAGGAACCGGGCGAACTTGCCCTGCGGCAGGACGACCGTCTGCGTGAACTGCTCCCGGCTTAAGCCCACGGCGCGCGCGATCTCCGCGTCGGCGTCGCCCACGCGGGTGACGGGCTCGTCGAGCGGCTCCCCGCCGACCTCGGCCAGGTGCCAGAGCTTGACGGTGCCGTTCTGGGTGGTGGTGCCCTGGCCGCGCCGCTTGGCCCGCTCGTAGGTGGGGGTGCGGCGCACCCGGTAGACGCCGGCGCCGGTGGAGAAGACGAGCTCGATGACGCTCTCGGTGTGCGGGCCCACGAGGGTGGAGCGGATGCGCTCCTTGGAGGAGTCGGCCGAGTCGGCCACGTCCCCGTAGAGGGCGAAGACGATCGCGTCGATGATGGTCGTCTTGCCTGAGCCGGTGGGGACCGGTGAGCAGGAAGCGACCCGAGGCGCCCACCGCGTCGAAGTCGATGTGCTCCCGCCCGGCGTAGGGGCCGATGCCGGTCATGGTCAGGGAGTGGATCCTCATCGCTCGCTCCTCGCGCTCGCCAGGGCGGACTCGTACGCGCTGCGCAGGACGCCGCGCTCGGAGGGCTCGGGGGCGCCCGCAGACGTCGTCGAAGAAGTCCTCGGTGATGCGCAGCGGGTCGGCCGCGGCGGTGACGGCGATGCGCTCGCGGGCGGTGCGCGTGGGGGCCTCGTGCTGGAAGGCCAGGAGGCTGGGGAAACGCTCCTTGAGGGTGGCCAGGGCGCCGGGTGGCCGCTCGCCTTGGAGGATGACGCGCACCCAGGCGCCGGTGGCGTCGTCGAAGGCGGGGGAGAGGAGCTCGGGCATGGTGCCGGTCAGGGTGCGCACCTGGTGCAGGACCGGGGTGGGGATGCGCTCCAGCCCGGTGACGCCGTCGGCGCCCAGGTCCAGCAGGACGGAGGACTTGGTGGCGGAGTTCCGGGCGCCTTCGGCCTCGTCGAAGGAGAAGGGCAGGGGCGAGCCGGAGTAGACCAGGTGCGGACCGGTGGGCCGGGTGAGCTCCTGGGGCCGGTGGAGGTGGCCGAGGGCCACGTAGTCCAGGCCGCCGCTGCGCTCGGCCCGGGGCGAGCCGCCCAGGGTGGTGAAGACGCCGGAGGGCACGGAGTCGACGCCGCCGACGCGGATGTCCCGCTCGGACTCGCTCGCCTCACCGCCGACGACGAAGGCGTGGGCCATGAGCAGGCCCGGCAGGCGCCGGCTGCGGCCGGTGCGCAGGCGGTCCAGGTCCGCGGCGACGAGGCGCAGAGCGGCGGAGACGACGGCCTCGTGGGAGCGGGGCAGGCGCGGGCGCTCCGGTGTGCTGGGCTGGAAGGAGGCGTCCCCGCTCTCGGCCTGGTCTTCTCCGACTGTGTGCTTCGCGGGGGTCTCCTCGCCGAGGCGTTCGGCCAGGAGGGGTGGGAGGATCTCGCGGGCGGCGTCGGGGTCGAGGTAGGGCAGGGCATGGACGATGGCGGCCTCGTCCCCGTCGGCGTCGGGCAGGATGATGCCGCGGTCGAGACCGGCGGTGCGGGCCCGGATGATGAGGCCCTCGCGCATGAGGTCGGCGGCGAAGCCGAGGCGGCGGGCGGAGTCGTGGTTGCCGGGGGTCAGGACCACCCGGGTGCGCTCGGTCAGGCGGCGCAGCGTCTCATCGAGGAGGGCGACGGCGTCGTTGGGCGGGATGGCGCGGTCGTAGACGTCCCCAGCGACGAGGACGGCATCGACTGACTCGGCGGCGACGAGCTCGACGAGATGATCGGCGAAGGCGGCGTGCGCGTCATCGAGCACGCGCCCGTGAAAGGTGCGCCCCAGGTGCCAGTCGGAGGTGTGGAGGATCCGCATGCGGACACTGTCTCACAGCCCACCGACATCAAAGACGGCGCCCTGCGGTGGTCAGTCGTCGGTCTCCCGGTCCGGGTTGTTCTCGGTGCCGTACTGCTCATCCTCTGAGACCGACGGTGTCTCGAAGAGTTTCTCCGCGTCCTCGATCCTGCCTGCGGCACGATATGCCATAGCGAGTAAAATCTGTGTCTCTAAGGTGTCAGGATGTTCGGCTCCGAGAATACGAGTGCGACCTTGCAAAGCGAGATTGCAATGTGAAATTCCTTTATTAATTTGTTTTGTGGCAAAATACTCGAAGGCGAGGTTGTGGTGCAGAGATAGTAGGCTTGGATGCAGGGGATCCATGTATATTTTGCATAACTTTAATGTATTCTTGTTTAGCTCTATGGCTTCAAGCTGTCTGCCTGCAAGGAAATACATGCAGGCGAGGCTGGAGCGAGTCTCAATAACATCTGATGTTGCTGCTCCTTGTAGGTGCGTGAAGGATGCAAGATTTTGCTCCAATAGGGAGGCGGATTTCCTGTATTCTCCAGATTTTCTATAAAAGGCGGCGAGATTGGTGCGTAATTCTAGTAGTATAGGCGAGTCTGCGGGTAGAATTCGTTCACCCTCGGAGAGGGCTGTTTCCTGCAGATGGATGGCTCCTGAAATGTTGCCGGCTGCTAGATTGCATGATGCTAGACCTTCTTGAATTGTAAGGCATAGGACTTTATCCAAGAGTGTTGTGCGTGCGGCTTCCTCGGCGCACTCTTTAAATAGATTGAGTGCTTTCGTGTTCTGACTGACGTGGTGATAGGCCATGCCCAGTTTAATTTGCACCTAATTGTCTCAGGGTTGTTCGACCCAAGCTCGTTGTAACATTCTTTCATTGTGGATTCGAGTAGGCGCACAGAATCGTCAAACCTTCCAGCCAGTATGTAGGAGTCTCCAAGATTAGTTTTTACTGCAAGAATTGTTGTCTTATCTTGAGGGGAAGTCGTTTCGAGTACTTTAATGCTGTGTTCTTGGCAGCGAATGGCCTCGTCGACCATTCCGAGAGATCCGTAAGAGGATCCCAAGTTATTTAGTGTGCGTGAGACTTCCATTGAATTCTGCTGAGAGATATAGCTTAGAAGATTCTTCTCGAATAGGGGGGTGGCAAGGTCGGGCCGACCGGCGTCTTGGTAGGCGTTAGCCAAATTGTTTTGCAGGATGAGGGAATAGTTGTGAGTTCTTCCCAGTATTCTGCTAACTTGTGTTACCGTCTTGTCGAGGGAGAATGCTACTTGCGGTATCCAGTCATCTGAAGAATGGTTAAGAGTTCTCGCTACTACTTCCGCGATACCTGGGTGAGAAAACAATATTTGTGAATAATCTTGTGATGTAACAGATTGGAGTTGTTCTACTAGATCAAGTGTATCCTCGCGGCCTTTTTCAATGTTCTCGGGATTGTCGATTCTGACATTGTTGAGAAGGCTGATTGCTGTGTCGACCGCCCTAGTTTCTGCTATTTTATCTCCGAGTTGAGTCTCCCGAAATGATTGACATTGAAGGCGGTGTGCAACAATTTTCCTACTGTCGTTTGTTTTTTGGAAGATGGATCTACCAATAAGGAACGATGTGACATCTCTGGTGATTTTCGGGTTGTCGCTAAAGTTTAACAGCCAGTGGGTTGGTACGCCAGAAGCGGCGAGGAGGGATATCGTGCTGAGAAGCGATATAGCGATGTTCTCCTGTTGAGGGTGCTTGGTTCTGAGCTGCTCCAAAGCCTGTTCATATGCCATGAACAGTGCGACGCCGACGGCGTCGGGGTAGTCATCTCCCTCGAGGCGTTTGATACTTGACTCGAGCGGGTGAGCGCTCAACCTCTTGAAATACTCTGATAGGGAGTAGTATCCCCACTTGGCTGTTGCGGCCGCTTGTGTCACTGCGACAGCAAGTCGCCGAGCGCCTCTGCGATCTGGTCAGCCGCATCGCGGTGAATGTCGCCAGTGCGTTGGCAGAGGAGAGCGATGGACTGCTCGCGATCGAAGACGCCGACTGTCATCGGCAACCACTCTAAACTATTCCAGTCAAGGTGGCGCGTTGTGGTGATGGTGACCCGGATGCCGTTGCCCTCGGGGGTGAGATCCTTCAGGTCGTCGAGATTCTCCACGTTGTCGAAGACGAAGAGGCAGTTAGCTGCATCCGATGAGCGCAGCTGATCCAAGAAGCGCCGAATAATAGTCTCCGGAGGGACATCCTTCGGTGCATCGATACCGATGCGCAGTGCGAGCTCGTAGAGATCGGCAACAAGCTCTGTACGTGAGGCTGCATTGATCCACGCGACCATGGGCCAGCCCTCGTCCTCACACTTGGCTGCAACCGCTGCGGCCAGTTGAGTCTTGCCGCTTCCTCGCATCCCCGTCAGAACTGTGCGAGGTTCAGCGTGGGTGAAGATGGCATCGAAGAGCTCGTCCTGCCCTTCTCGCTTGACGAAGCCTGTGGTGACCCTGGGGCGGCTGCCGAAACGTATCCGTTTGGGGATGGTGTGTAGTTGAGCGCTTGTGCTTTGAATGTTGTCGATGCTGTCGGCGATCTTATCCAGGCGTTCGTGAGTTTTCTTGTGCTGGTTTGACAGTTTCTCCTGGCCTGCGAGTAGTTGCTTGCGTGCGGCGATGTCGAAACCGCGTGAGCCTGGTGCGAGATGGATGAACTCTTCGGCGACGATGCGAGTCAGGTCGTCGAAGAAGGACTCGGCTGCCGTCTCCACGTACCGACGGCGGCCGGCCGTTCGCCGTCGGAGGTACGTCTCGAAGTGATCCGGGAACCGCACCGCCTCAATGACTGCGTCGTCGTCCCCACTGAGCTCCTTGAGCGCCACCTCCATCTCGGTGACGGCTCCAGCTAGCGCGGAATGGTCGACCTGCTGGTATTGCTTACAGGCGTCATCCACCTGCTTCTGAAGACGGCTCTTGATGGACGCCTCCAGCGGATTCTCCTCGCCGCCTCGCCCCTGCAGCAGGCCCCACACGCTGCGCCACGCGTTGAGGCATCGCCTGGCAGTGACGCCGTGCTGCTCCACGAAGGATCGACGGCCGCAGCGGCGCCGCGCATGAGCAGCCCGGTGATGCTGGCAGACAGGACAGCGAGGGAGAGGGGATCGGCCATGCCGCTATCGTATAAGCGCTTAACGGGGCTGGAGCAGAGTTCTTATGGCGTCTTGAAGAGCTTCTTCGCCTCCTCGGATCTCTCAGTGGCAAGGTAGGCGTTGGCGAGGTTGTTGCGTGAGGCCAGGGTGTGGGGGTGGTGGGGACCCAGAACTCTCAGCTGTTCAGTCAGGGTCTGCTCGAACAGACGCATGGCTTCGTCGAGCCTGCCCGCATCCCGGTAGGCGCCGGCCAGGTTGCCTCGCGAGGTGAGAGTGACGGGGTGGGCAGGTCCCAGAGTGCGGGTGCGGTCCTCGAGGTTCTGCTCGAACAGGGGAATGGCGTCGTCGAGCCTGCCGGCTGCCTGGTAGGCGCCGGCGAGCGTGCTGCGTGAGGTGAAGGTGTCGGGGCGGTCGGGACCCAGAATGCGAATGAAGTCGGTGAGGTTCTGCTCGAACAGGGGGATCGCCTCGTCGAGCCTGCCCGCTTCCCGATAGGCGCCGGCGAGGCTGTGGCGTGAGGTCAAGGTTTCAGGGTGGTCGAGGGCCCAGGGTGCGGGTGCGGTCTTCGAGGTTCTGTTCGAACAGGGGGATGGCCTCGTGGAGCCTGCCGGCTGCCTGGTAGGCGCCGGCGAGCGTGGCGCGCGAGGCCAAGGTCTCAGGATGGTCAGGACCCGCGAGACGGGTGAATTCCTCGAGGTTCTCCTTGTACAGGGAGATGGCCTCGTCCAGTCTGCCCGCATCCCGGTAGGTGCCAGCGAGGCGGTGGCGTAAGGTCAAGGTTTCAGGATGGTCGAGGCCCAGGGCGCGGCTAACCTCGTCGAGGTTCTCCTGGTACAGGCTGATGGCTTCGTCGATCCTGCCCGCATCCCGGTAGGTGGCGGCGAGGTTGTTACGTGCGGCAGAGGCGCCGGGGCTGTCGGGCCCCATGATGCGCATGGCGTCTGCGAGGATCTGCTTTTTCAGGGTGATGGCCTCGTCGAATCGGCCCGCCTCCCGGTAGGCTCCGGCCAGTTCGTCGCGCGCGGTGAGGGTGCTGCGGTGGTCAGGGCCCAAGACGCGGCTGCGGCCGGTGAAAACCTGCTCGTACAGGGTGATGGCCTCGTCGAGTCTGCCGGCAGCCCGGTAAGCGCCGGCGAGGTTGAGACGTGAGGTCAGGGTGCTGGGGTGGTCGGTGCCCAGGACGCGGATGGAGTCCTCGAGGATCTGCTCGTACAGGGCGATGGCTTTGTCGAGCCTGCCCGCGTCCCGGTAGGTAGCGGCGAGGTTGTTGCGTGAAGCCAGGGTGTTGGGGTGGTCGGGGCCTAAGACGTCACAGGCCTGGGTCACGGAGTCAGTGAGACCAAGGGCTAGCTGCGACATCCCAAGGCTGGTCGCGTCGTGCAGTGTCTCGGCGAGCTTTGAAGACACCCGTGGCTCAGAGAATAATGACTGAGAGTAGTCCTGTGATGTGACTGCGAGAAACTGCTCGATGAGATGGTGGGTCTCGTCTAGCCGCTGTTCACCATTCTCTAGGCGGTCAACGTCGATCCCACTGAGAACTGATGTGGCGCACGTACGCGCCTCACCGAGTTTCTTCTGGTCATTCAGGTGGGTTTCCCGGTGCACGTGTCCCTGGAGCCGGTGAATAATGGTCTTGTCGCCGTCGCTGGATTCTTGGAAGATGGCGGCGCTCCTCAGGAAAGACAAGGTGTCGCGTACGGCGTCGGAGTCGCCATCGAGCCTCAAGAGCCAGTGAGTCGGCAGTCCGGAAGCGGCCAGGAGGGACAGTGCGTCGAGGAGTGATACGGCGATCCTCTCCCGCTGAGGGTGCCTGGTTCTGATCTGCTCCAAGACCTGTTCATATGCCATGAGCAGTGCGATGCCGACGGCGTCGGGGTAGTCGTCACCCTCGAGGCGACTCATGCTTGACTCGAACGGGTGATGACTCAGCCTGTCAAGATATTCGGATAAGGCGTATCCGCCCCATTTTGCCGTCGCAGCGGCTTTGGGCTATGGCGACGGGCACGTCGCCAAGCGCATCCGCGATCCGGTCAGCAGCTTCGCGGTGAGTGTCGCCGGTACGCTCGCACAGGAGGGCGACCGACTGCTCCCGTTCAAAGGCGCCAACCGTCAGCTGCAACCACTCCGGGTCGTCCCAGTCAAGGTGGCGCGTGGTGGTGATGATGACCCGAACTCCGGCGCCCTCGGGGATGAGGTCTCTCAGGTCGTCGGGATTCTCCACGTTGTCGAAGACGAAGAGACGGTTTCTCTCATTCGCTGAGCGCAGCTGATCCAGGAGGCGGCGAACAATGACCTCCAGGGGGATGTTATTCGATGCGTCGATACCGAACCGCAGTGCGACCTCGTAAAGGTTGGCAATGACTTCCTTGCGTGAGGCCGCATGAATCCACGCCACCAGGGGCCAGCCCTCCTCCTCGCACCTGGCCGCAACCGCAGCGGCCAGCTGAGTCTTGCCGCTTCCCCGCATCCCCGTCAGTTCCGTGCGAGGCTCGGCGCGAGTGAAGACGGCCTCGAAGAGCTCATCCTGCCCCTGCCGCTTGACGAAACCTGCGGCGATCGCGGGACGACTTCCGAAGTGAATGCGCGTAGGGGAAGCAGATGGGTGGCGAGTGGTCATGCTACGAATCTCCCCGATGTCTTAGCCGACTCCCTCAGTGGCTCGTGAGTCTGTGCGTACCCCAGGGGCGGCCATACCGCCCATCGTACAAGCGGACGATAAAGCAGAAGCAGGATTCGTACGCCGTCGGAGCTCGACGCTGAGGAGCATAGAAATCACGTGGGGCAACGGAGAAATCCGTTGCCCCACGTGAAGAATGCCGCCGCCGGTGAACCGGCATCGGTGAAAAGGACTCCGTCAGGCGGCGATGGTGCCGGCGGAGACCAGGGCGATGATGATCAGGCCCAGCAGCACGCGGTAGACGAGGAAGGACGTGAACTTGTTGGAGGACACGAAGCGCAGCAGCCAGGCGATGGTCGCGTACGCGACGATGCCGGAGACGACGGTCGCGATAATGGTGGGCGTCCAGCCCACGGTGTTGCTGATGGTGCCGGCCTCGGTCACGGCCTCCAGCAGTCCGGCCGCGACCAGGGACGGGATGCCCATGTAGAAGGACAGGCGCGTGGCGGTCACCCGGTCGAACTTGAGGAACAGACCGGCGGAGATCGTCGCCCCGGAGCGGGAGATGCCGGGGAACACCGGGGACAGGGCCTGGAACGCACCGATGATGAGGGCGTCCTTGACGGTCACGTCCTTCATTTCCTTGGTGAGGTTCTGCTGGCGGTCAGCCAGCCACATGGCCCCCGACCAGATGATGAGGGCCCCGGCGATCACCCACAGGGAGCGGACCGGTCCCTCAATGAAGTCCTTGAACAGCAGCCCGACGACGGCCACCGGGATCGAGCCCAGGATGATGCCCCAACCGAGCGTGTAGTCGGGGTCCTGGCGGGCCCGCGGGTTGCTCAGGCCCCTGAACCAGGCGCTGACGATGCGGACGATGTCGGCCCAGAAGTAGATGATGGCCGCGAGGATCGCACCCACCTGGATGACGGCGGTGAATGCGGTCGTGCCCGCGGAGTTGATCTCGTAGCCGAGCAGCTTCTCGACAATGTTGAGGTGCCCAGTGGAGGACACCGGGAGGAACTCGGTGATGCCCTCGACGATGCCGAGGAGGACGGCGTGCAGCCAGTTCAAAGGGACTCCTGGGGTGGATGGATGGTGGACTCACGGCAGGTTACCGGCGCACGAGGTGGGGAAACGGCCGGGTAACTGTGGTACCCGCCGCAGCGGTGGCGGTTCAGCCGAGCGGCGACACCGGGGCAAAGGCCCGACTCTGTGGCCGCGTATCAGTTTGTGTCCCTTTATAACGTTGGAGCCGTGGCAAGTCCAGCCCGTGCGACCTCGGCGTGTGGCCGAGGAGTGGCCGTCGGCTGCTGCGACTCACTCCATGACGAGGTGTGCTGCGTGCTCGCGCAGGTACTCGCGCAGATAGGGGGCGGCGAAGTCGATCTTGCCGTATCCGGCGGTCTTGATGATTCCGGCGGCGAGCAGCCGGTTGCGGTAGACCGACACGTAGTTGACGGGGCGGTCCATGCGTTCGGCGATGTCGGCGATCTGTGACGGACCGTCGTCCTTGGCCATGCACACGAGCATCGTGCGGTCGACGTCGGACAGTCGCGCAGCGCCGGAGCGTGCACCAGGTTGCCGAGGCGCAGTCGGGCGGCGGTTGTTCCTGCGGCGACTGCTGGCTGGGTCACCGTGCCGTCACCACTGTGTTTCCACACCTGATACCCCACGAGCTGGATCATGAATGGGTAGCCGCCGGTCGCGTTCGCGCACTCCTGAGCCAGGTCGTTGCTCAGCGCCTTCTCGCCCGCGTCGAAGGTCGACTTCAAGGCGTCACAGACGTCGTCGATGGCCACCTCGCCGAGCTCGATCCGCTCGGCCCGGCGCAGGAAGGTGGTGATGTCGTCATTGAGGAGCTCCTCAACGGCCTTGGGGAGGCCCGCCATGAGAAGGCCGATGGGAGCCCCCTCGCGAATGAGGTGCTGCACCTCTGCGGACAGGGCTCGCAGCTCCTCGCGCGGAATGGCATGCACTTCGTCGATCGTGAGCAGCAGACCGGTGCCGTGTTCCGCGAGCCACTGGGTCAGTGCTCGCGCCTTCTGCCGCCAGGAGGGCTCAGGAGTGGGTGCGTGCTCGAGTGTTGCGCTACCGCCACCAAGCGGTGTGCTCAGGCTCAAGGAGGTCAACCGTGAGCGCTCCTTGCCGGCGAGCTGCGACAGCTGGCGAGTGAACTCGGCGGCGAGTCGGTCCATGAGCCCCTCTCGTGCGGTCTCATCAACGACCACCCAGCCGCGCTCTCGTGCCGAGTCTCCCAGAGCGGTGAGCATGACGGTCTTCCCGACGCCCCTGGCGCCAGTGATGAGTTCCAAGAGCCCAGGCGCTCCGGGGCCGTCGTCGAGGCTTTCCAGAAACTCCTCAATGACGCGGTTGCGGCCAACAAGCAACGGAGGCGTCGCGCCCGCTGTCGGTTTGAAGGGGTTGGCCATGTGTGATCGTCTCCACTTTTGCGCGTTTTAGATCTTTTAGATCTTTTATAACTTCGGGGTGTGCTGATGTCTAGCAGAAGGGAATGTCGGCTCAACCGGGGCCGGCTCAGTCCGTCTCGGCGCTCAGGTGGCTGCAGGGCGACGTCGTGCAGCAGTGAGTTCGTGGCCACCGCGTTGCCGCCGAAGGGCCCGGGCTCGCCGTCGAGGGAGGTGAAGCGCCCGCCCGCCTCGGTGACTACGGGCACGAGCGCAGCCATGTCGTAGAGCTCGAGCTCGGGCTCGGCGGCCAGGTCCACAGCGCCCTCGGCAACGAGCATGTAGGACCAGAAGTCCCCGTAGGCGCGGGTGCGCCAGCACGACTGCATGAGGCCCAGCATCCCGCGCAGCCGCTTGGTCTGGGCCCACCCCGACAGCGAGGAGTAGGACATCGAGGCCCGGGTGAGGTCGTCGACGCCGGACACGGACAGTCGCCGCGCCGAGCTCAGTGACCGCCCGGTCCAGGCCCCGCCGCCGGACACGGCCCACCAGCGCCTCCCCAGCGCTGGGGCCGAGACCAGCCCGACGACGCACTGGCCGTCCTCGATGAGGCCGATGAGCGTGGCCCACACCGGCACGCCCCGCACGAAGTTCTTGGTCCCGTCGATCGGGTCGATGACCCACTGGCGCGAGGAGTGCCCGGTGGTGGGCAGCTCCTCGCCCAGGACGGAGTCGCGCCCGCGCGCCCGCCCCAGCTGCTCGCGGATGACGCGCTCGGCCTCCTTGTCGGCCTCAGTGACCGGCGTGAGGTCCGACTTGGTCTCCACGGTGAAGTTGCCGGCGTCGAAACGGGCCTGGGTGAGGCTGTCCACCTTGTTGGCGATCGTGTGCGCCAGGTGCAGGTCGTCGCGCCACCGCCGCTGCTTGGCCGGGGGCGCCGTTGGAGCGGGGGGGCGCCGCTGCCGGTGAGGGTGCTGCGGGCGGCTCCGGAAAGACGGGGCGCTGTGGGCGGGGAGTCTCGCTCATGGCACCACGGTAACGGGGGAGCGGGCTTGGTGAGACTCCGCTGTCATCGGGCGCGCCACCTGGTGGGCCGTCCGGGGTGTGCCGAGTCGTTATCCCGTCTTGAGATCCCGGATCGCGCGAGCCGTGTGGCGAGAGATGGTTTTTGTCTTTATGTTGCGGAAGAACGGCGTCCGTCATCGTGTGGATAGATGCCTTCGATTTGGCGGCCTGTTATTGGTTCGTTACGCTGACAAGTATGACCCAACCCGGGAGGCTCAATGCGGCATAATGCCGGTTTTACCAGGGATGACGTCGTCACGGCTGCCCTTGAGATCGGTGTTGACCGGTTCACGATGGGCAAGGTGGCGCGTCGACTCGGGGTGAGCGCGGCTGATCTGGGTCACACCGTCAGCTCGCGCGACGACCTGCTCGTGGCCTGCCTGGAGCGTGTGTCCGCCGACGCCACACTGCCTCCCGCCGGCCTGAGCTGGCAGGACTACCTGCGCCAGCTCTCCGACTCGCTGTGGGACGTGCTCGATGCTCATCCCGGCCTGGATCACACCCTCATCAACCTGGCCTGGGCCTACGTGCCTCTCGTGTCCGTGGCCAAGCGCGCCCACAACGCCCTCGTCTCCGGGGGCCTGCGCAGCGAGGACGCCTACCTGGCGCTCAACTACACCTTCTCGACGGTTCTGACCGCCCATCAGCAGGCGGTCGCCATGGCCGAGACCGTCGAGTCCGATCGTCAGCCGGGTCGGGGCGAGCGAGGCATCGACGTCGCCACCCGTATGTGGGACGAGCGCTTCGGCGGCTCGGGTGCCGCCCTGGGCATGCGTGGGCCGCAGGAGCTGGACAGCGGTGACGACACCGACCGTGTCCCCTTCCGCCCCAAGGAGTCCTGGCTGGACCGCGGTGCGATGGCCCCCAAGCTGGAGGTCATCATCGGCGGCTTCTCCAACCTGAGCGACGTCCTGTCCGCCTCCAGCGCCGGGGACAACGGCGCCTCACGGGAATCAGCCCCCGCACCTCAGTCCAACGACACTAGGGAGTCCTCCGTGAACACTCTCGTCCTCGTCTTCCACCCCAATATCTCCGAGTCGCGGGTCAACAAGGCCCTCGGGGCCGCGGCGGAGTCGCTCGGCGGCAACATCACCGTGCGCTACATGTACGACATCTACCCCGACTTCAACATCGATGTGGCCACCGAGCAGGCGGCCCTGCTGGGCGCCGACCGCATCGTGCTGCAGTACCCCATGTACTGGCTCTCCTGCCCGCCCCTGCTCAAGAAGTGGCTCGACGACGTCCTCACCTTCGGCTGGGCCTACGGCTCGACCGGCACCGCCCTGCACGGCAAGGAGCTGCTCCTGGCCGTCAGCGTCGGCGGCGCCGGCAGCGCCTACGGCCGCGAGGGCGCGCACATCTACACCATCCACGAGTTCCTGCGGCCCATGCAGGGAACCTCGCGAGTCATCGGCACCAAGTACGCGGTGCCCTTCCTGTCGGTGGGTGCCCTGGAGATCACCGATGAGGCCATTGCCGGCCGCGCGCATGACTACGCCGCGGTCCTCCAGACCCCTGAGCTCCCGCTGCTCGACATCTTCGGCTGAGGTTCCTGAGCGGTCCCGAGCCTGCTGGGTCCCTGCCGGCGCGATGACCGGCGGGGACCCGGCGTATCCATGGGGAGCGCCGTAGGATCTTGGCATGGTTGAGATCGTCGCGTACCGGCCGGAGCAGCGTCAGGCGCTGCTGGACCTGTCCCTGCGCGCCTGGGCCCCGGTGTTCCCGCTTATGGAGCAGGACGTGCCCGCCTTCGTCTACCACTCCTTCTACCCCGAGGGCTGGCGGCAGCGGCAGGTCGCAGATCTCGCCGAGGTCCTCGATGGTGAGCCCGACGGCGTCGACGTCGCCGTCCTCGAGGGGCGCCCGGTGGGCTGGGTGTGTACCCGGTTGCACCCCGAGGACCGGATGGGGGAGGTCTATATCGTCGTCGTCGACCCCGACTACCAGCGTCGCGGCATCGGGCGGGCCCTCATGAACCACTCCATGGAACGGGCTCGGGCAGCGGGAATGGCCATGGTGATGGTGGAGACCGGCGGGGACCTGGGGCACGCCCCGGCCCGCGCCACCTATGAGGGGCTCGGCTTCCAGCGCTGGCCGGTGGCACGCTACTTCAAGGACCTGGCCGACGGCGACTGAGACGTCCGTGAGACGCGCCGAGGGCCCCAGGCCGGTTCGCCGGTCTGGGGCCCTCGGACTTGTGGAAGCTGCGTGCCGGCGTGCTCAGCCGTGAGGCTCCAGGACGGGCAGGTCCTTGGACTGCAGGACGGCCGCGTAGTCCTCGGCCCGCTGAGTCAGGGCCTCATCGGTGATGGTGAGGGTCCCAGTGGTGGTAAAGGGCTTGAGGTAGGTCATCTGGACCATGTTCGCCGTCGCCTGGAGCGGGCGCAGCAGCTCGGTGATCGTGTAGCCGTAGGAGGCCTCGTGGCTGTAGGCGTCACTGGAGCCGCCGGTGCTGACGGCCACCAGCAGCTCCTTGCCGGCCAGGGCCTTGCCGGTGGAGCCGTAGGCCCAGCCGTAGAGGAGCACGTCGTCCTGCCACTGCTTGAGCAGGGCGGGAGTGGAGTACCAGTACATGGGGAACTGGAGGACGACCCGGTCGGCGGTCTCCAGGGCGGCCTGCTCGGCGGCGACGTCGACCTTCTGGTCGGGGTAGATGTCGTACATGTAGCGCACGGTGACGTCGTCACCGAGGGTCTCGGCCCTGGCCGCCAGGGGCCGGTTGACGCGCGAGGCGGACATGTCGGGGTGGAAGACGAGAACGAGGGTCTTCATGAATGCTCCTGTTGTCAGGCGGAGATGGTGGGTGGTGCGCTGCTCGGCCGGGAGGCGCCAACGGCGTCGTGCCCTGGGCCTCCCCGGTGCCATGCACCTGGGGTGCCGGGCGGGCACGGAGCAGGTCAGGGCTCCAGGAGCACCTTGATGGCGCGGCGCTCGTCCATGGCCTTGTAGGCCTCGGGGGCCTCCTCTAGGGGCAGGCGCAGGGTGAAGACCTTGCCGGGGTTGATCTCGCGCTTGAGGATGCGGTCGATGAGGTCGGGCAGGAATCGGCGCACCGGAGCGGGACCGCCCAGCATGTTGATCTCGGCGGCGAAGAGCAGGTCCCCGGGCAGGGAGACGCCGTGGGCCACGCCCACGTAGCCGAGGTGCCCGCCGGGGCGGCAGGAGGCGATGGCCTGCATCATCGAGGTCTGGTTTCCCACGGCCTCGACGACGCCGTGCGCGCCGTAGCCGCCGGTGAGCTCCTTGACCTTCGCGGCGCCCTCGTCGCCGCGCTCGGCGATGACGACGTCGGCGCCGAACTCGCGGGCGAGCGCCGCCCGGTCCTCGTGGCGGGAGAAGACGATGACCTTCTCGGCCCCCTGGGCCTTGGCGGCCAGGACGGCGGACAGACCCACGGCGCCGTCGCCGACCACCGCGATGGTCTTGCCGGGCCGGCCTGGGCCGCGACGGCCCCGAACCAGCCGGTTCCCAGGACGTCTGAGGCGGCCAGCAGTGAGGCGATGATCTCGGGGTCCTCGGGCCTGCCGCCGGGAACGACGACGAGGGTCCCGTCGGCCAGGGCCACGCGCGTGTACTCGGCCTGGGTGTCCCCGATGAACCCACCGTTGGCGCAGCGCGACTGGAAGCCGTCCTCGCAGATCTCGCAGGTGTTGTCGCTCAGGCAGAAGGAGCCGACGACGAAGTCGCCGACCTTGACGTTCTTGACCTCGTCGCCGACCTCGACGACGGTGCCCACGTACTCGTGGCCCATGGGGCGGGCCTCCTCTAGGGGGGAGATGCCCCGGTAGGGCCACAGGTCCGAGCCGCAGACGCAGGCGGCCTCGAGCTTGACGACGGCGTCGGTGGGTTCGATGACGTGGGGGACCTCGCGGTCCTCGACACGGACGTCACCGGCGGCGTGCATGACGACGCCGCGCATGGTGGTGGGCAGGGTGGGAGCAGAAGCAGTCACAAGTATTTCCTCACATCAGTTCTGGTTGATATGTGAAGACTAAGCGCGGGCCTCGGTACAGGTCCACCATCTGGCAGGTTCTGTCAGAGGCGGCCGGTGGGGGTGTGTGGGACTGGTCTTGGCGCGTGAGGCAGGTGTGTTTCGGCCCGAGCGCGGGCGAAAACCGGTGCCGGTGAGCGGGCAGTGAGGTTAGCAGGCGGTCGCGGATGATCGCGCTCGGCCGAAGCCCGGTTGTGGGCGCCGTCGTTCCCTACCCGGCCTCCCCGGCCGACGCCGTGTCCCGGGGCTTGCGCGGAAGCGGTAGAACCAGCGGGGTCCCGGTGAGCGGATCGGTGATGACCTGGACCGCCAGGCCGAAGACCTCCTCGACCGTCTCGGCGGTGACGACATCCTCGGGGCGGCCATGGGCCAGGATGCTGCCTGCGCGCATGGCGATCACCTCGTCACCGTAACGGCAGGCCTGGTTGAGGTCGTGGAGCACCGCCACGATCGTGGTGCCCATCTCCGCGTTCAGGTCGCGGCACAGCTCGAGGAGGTCCACCTGGTGGGCCAGGTCCAGGTAGGTGGTCGGCTCGTCGAGCAGGAGGATGTCGGTGCGCTGGGCCAGGGCCATGGCCACCCACACCCGCTGGCGCTGCCCGCCGGAGAGCGCGGACACGTGCCGGTTGGCCAGGCCAACGACGTCGGTGCGCTCCATGGCCTCGGTGACGGCCGCGTCGTCGTTGGCCGACCACTGGCGTAGGAGCGACTGATACGGGTAGCGCCCGCGTGCCACCAGCTCGTGGACCGTGATCCCGGGCGGGGCGATGGAGGACTGGGCGAGCATGCCCACTCGCCGGGCCAGCTTCTTGGGGGCCAGGGTGGCGATATCGCGACCGTCGAGGACCACCTGGCCGGCGCCCGGGGAGAGGACCCGGCTCATGGCGCGCAGCAGCGTGGACTTCCCGCAGGCGTTGGGGCCCACGATCATCGTCACCGCGCCCGGGGTGATGGCCGTGCTCAGGTCCTCGATCACCGGATGGCTGGGGTGGTAGGCCAGGGAGATGCCCCGGACGCCCAGGCCCGTGGCGGGGGCCTGGGCGTCCGCGGGCGCCTTCGTCGAGACGGGACCGGGCACGGACTACTTCTTCTTCGGCAGAGTGTCCGCCACCGTCGTCATGACGAGCCGTGCCGCGGTGGGGCCGGCGTTGAGGAAGAAGGCGTCGTCGTCGACGCGCACGGCGTGCTTGTCGTTGACGGCCTTGAGCCCCGCCCACAGGGGGATGGCGGTCAGCTCGGTGTTGTTCCTGTCCTTGTCCTTCTCATCCTTCGGGGTCTTCTGCGCCCCGTAGAGGATCCAGTCGGCCTCGGCCTCGGCCAGGGTCTCGGAGCTGATGTCCTTGCTGCCGTTGTCGGTGAAGGTCTGGGTGCTGGGGCGGGCGACGCCCATGTCGGACAGGACCGAGCCGGCCAGAGAGACCGCCCCGAAGATACGAAGCTTGTCGCTGGTCTTGCGCAGCAGGGAGACGGTGGGGCTGCCTTCGATGGTTGTGCCGGCCTTCGCGGCGTCGGCCTCATAGGTCTCGATCCACTTCTTGGCAGTGTCCGGCTTGCCCAGGGCGTCGGCCATGAGCAGGAGGTCCTGCTTCCAGGCCTCGCTCTTGCCCTGGGTGACGACGGTCGGTGCCACCTCGGACAGGGACTTGTAGAGGGTGTCGATGTCGTCCTTGCCGGCCTGGTTGACGAGGATGAGGTCCGGGGACAGGTTGCCGATGTCCTCGACGCTGGGGGACTTGCGCGAGCCGACGTCCTTGATGGCGCCCAGCTTGTCAGCCTGCTTGGGGAAGGCCTTCTTGAGGTACTCCGGGACCGTCGCGGCGCCATCGCCCTTGGTTGAGCCGATCGGCACGATACCCAGGGTCAGGGCGGCGTCGAGCTGACCGGTGGACAGGATGACGACCTTGGTGGGGGCCTTCTTGATCTCGGTGCTGCCCTTGAAGTGGGCGACCTTGCGGGGGAAGACGCCGTCGGCCTTGCCCGAGCCCTTGCCCTCGGGCATGCCGGTGGGCACCGACGAGGTGGGCTTGACCCTGGCGGACGAGGAGGCGCTGGCGTCGGCCTTCTTGCTGGAGCAGGCGGCGAGGACGGGGACGGCGGTGACCAGACCTGCGAAGGCGAGAGCGCTGCGGCGGCTGTAGTGGGATGTCATGGTCTTAGGCTAACCTCAGTCGTGGCGCTTTGATCAAGAATCATTCAGAGGAAAAGGTGGGGGTGGGGACGTGGTAGAGATCGCCCTTCGGGCGCAACCCGAGACGGGGCGTGCGGCCACAAGAGTCCCTACAGGGGTTGTCGTCATTGTCCTGGCGTTGCTGACCGTTCTCCTGTGCCTGGTGAGCCTGGCCGTCGGGTCGCAAAGTCTGACGCTGGAGGAGCTGGTGAGCGCCTTCGTTCCGGGGGAGAGGACGGTGGCCTCGATCATCGTCTGGCAGCTGCGAATGCCGCGGACCGTCCTGGCAGCCATGGTGGGTGCCGCGCTGGCCGTGGCCGGGGTCGTCATGCAGGGTCTGACCCGCAACCCCCTGGCCGAGCCGGGCATCCTCGGCGTCAACGCGGGGGCGTCATTGTCGGTGGTCCTGTCGATGTCTCTGCTGGGGCTGACCGACGTCGGCGAATTCCTCTGGTTCGCCTTCGCGGGGGCCGCCCTGGCCGCCTTCCTCGTCCATCTCATATCAGTGCGCAGCGCCGACGCCGGCCCCGCCAGACTCGTGCTGGCCGGGGTGGCACTGGGGGCGAGCCTGCGGTCGATCACCGGGACCGTCACGATGTACGACTCCGTCACCTTCGACTCCTACCGCTTCTGGGTTCTGGGCTCGCTGGTGGACCGTGATGCGGAGTTGCTGGTGTGGGTGGCGCCCTTCCTCGTCGTCGGACTGGTGCTGGCCCTGGCCTCGGGACTCACTCTCAACGCCCTGGCGCTGGGGGAGGAGCAGGCCCAGGCCCTCGGTGTCAGCCCGAGGCGCGCTCGGGCTCTGGCACTCACCTCGATCACCCTCCTGTGCGGTGCGTCGACGGCGGCGGTCGGGCCGATCTCCTTCGTCGGGCTGGTGGTCCCGCACGTGCTGCGGCTGGCCCTGGGGGCCGATCAGCGCAAGCTGCTGGTGGTCTCCGTCGTCGCCGGGCCGGTCCTGCTGCTGGCCGCCGACATCCTGGGGCGGGTCATCCTGGACTCCGGTGAGATGGAGGCGGGCGTCGTGACCGCGTTCATCGGTGGTCCGGTGCTGCTGCTCATGGTCATTCAGCGCATGGGGGTGAGAGGGCGATGAGGCGGGTGAGGGAGGCGGCCGACGGCTCGCCGTCGTTGATCGCGGGGGTGCGTCTCGGACCGCCGATCTCCCAGCTGCGGTATCGCGTTGGAGGACAGAGAGCGTTCCTCGTCCACCAGCGGGCCGCCGCGGTGACGGTGCTGGCGCTGGCCGCGACGTTGGTCGTGGTGGTTGCCTCGGTGCTGTTCGGTGCCTACAACATCTCCGCGGCAGACGCGCTGCACACGCTGCTGACAGGGGGTGGAAGCAAGATGGATCGTTTCTTCGTCCTCAACCAGCGGCTTCCGCGCGCGGTCGCGGCGGTGCTGGTGGGGGCGATGCTGGCGCTATCAGGTGCTGTTTTCCAAAGCCTGTCGCGAAATCCTCTGGGTAGTCCCGACATCGTCGGGTTCACGACCGGGGCCTCCACCGGCGGGTTGTTCATGCTCCTGCTGGCAGCGTCGGCGAGTGATCTCCAGGTCTCGGCGGGTGCGGTCGTCGGAGGGTTCGTGACCGCGGCGGCGGTTGCACTCGTCTCACGGCGCGGGGGTGTGGGTGGGGACAACCTGGTCCTGACCGGGGTCGCCATCTCCGAGATGCTCTCGGCGGCCAATAACTACCTCATCTCCCAGGCAAGTCTTCCCAGTGCCGAGTCGGCCAAGGCCTGGCAGTACGGCTCCTTCAACGCGATCTCCTGGGGGCAGGTCAGGCCCCTGGCTCTGGCCGCGCTGGTGCTGCTGTCCCAGGTCGTGTGGCTCGTGCGGCCCGCGGGTCTGCTGGAGATGGGCGACGACGCCGCGACCAGCCTGGGACTGCAGGTCGGCAGGTGCGTGGCGCGATGCTCGGCTACGGCGTCGTGCTCGCGGCGATCTGCGTGGCAACGGCCGGGCCGATCGGTTTCATCGCCCTGGCCGCACCGCAGCTGGCACGCTGGTTGAGCCGGTCGGCCGGGATCACGATGATCACCTCGGCGGCGATGGGGGCACTGCTGCTGGGCGGGGCCGATTTCCTGGCGCAGCGACTGCTCAGCCCTTTTCAGATCCCGGTGGGCCTGGTCAGTGCAGCAGTCGGCGGGTTCTACCTCATCTGGCTGCTCATGTTCTCCTCCGACCGCCGCGGGCGGACCGGCTGAGGCCAGCGTGAGTGCCAGCGCGTCTGCGGCCGTCGCCCGTGCCGAGAGGAGCATCACCTGCACCAACGCCTTCGCGTTCCGTGCCCTCGCAAGCACCTTGGTCGCCGACGTTGTTCCTTCGCAAGCCAGGCTGCTGCATTTTAGGAACTCGTGTCTCCCACGCAGCTGATGGACCTCCGCCTTGAGCTTCGTGAGTTTCAAGCCGACTCGGAGGTCTTCTGACTGTCCTGGCCGGTGGCATGCACCTTCCTGTACCTTGCGGCCCGGTTGCCCACGTCTGTGGCTCACAAGATCGTAGGACTCGGTCACCTCCGCTGTGGTGGTCCTCCACAGGCCGCTTCACGCTCGATCTGTGTCCAGCAGTTCCTCTGAGTACTTCGCTGCTCGCATGGTCTTCTCCCATATCTACTCATGAAAAGAGAATCTCCCCAAATCCGAGAAACGCCAGGCACTCCACACATGCCGGTGGTGACGTCAGTGGTGCAGCTCAAGCAGCTGCTCCAGAATGGACACCACTGCACCGGGGCGTGAGGGGACGTGGACCGTCTGCCTCCTTGCCCTGACCTCTTTCAGCCCGTCCCCGACAATGACACCGATGTCTGCCGCGCGGATCATCTCCACGTCGTTGGCGTCGTTGCCTACCGCGACCCACGTGGAGACGGGTCGATGGCGAAGGGCCGGTGACTGCCCCATGATGGCTGTCCCTCCCATGGTACCCGCACCTCCCGAGGTGGCCGGCAGCCTCATGCAGACGCTCTTGTCCACCCCTGCCGCGCAGACATCGACCACGCCGTCCTCGTGCGGGTAGGCGACGACGCCGTCAAGGCGCAGACCCAGCAAGTCCTGGAGAGTGCTCGCGGGCTCCGGGCCACCCGTATCCTGCGCGTCGGCAGCCCTCGTACCCGGACCAGCCGCTCCTTGTAGCGGATCAGTAATGCTCTGCCTGATGATGTCCTGCCCCGCACGGCCCCGGCACCTTTTGCTGACGACCGTCACCTTGAGCACATCCTCAGTCGGCACCTGCGCCGGGTCGGTGCACCACGTGCCATCCGGGTAGTCCCGCATGTGCTCCAGGCCGTCCCAGAGGCCCTGTGCCGTCCCGGAATCTTGGCCGCCCCTTCGCCGGGTCTCCTTCTCCGCCGCTGTCCCTGGAGACGCAGCGAAATCTGAGACCGCTGCAGACACCGCCCGTGACCACGGCTCTGCGGCGGGGTCATGGCCCGCCAGTGCAGTGAAAGAGCTGCCCTGGTCCACGTAGAGGGGCATGCCCGCGCGGAAGGCGGCGTCCACGACGGCGCGGACGTGATCCGCCCTCATGGGGTAGCGCCTCTCCTTGTCTCCTAGGCGCAAGAGAGCCCCGTTGAGGCAGACCGAGCCTTCCAGGCAGGTCACGGCGTCGCCCAGTACCTCGGCCATTCCTCGGGGTGCACGCGAGGTCGCCACGATGACCGATATGTCCTCACATCCCGCGGCCTGCCTGAGAAAGGGGGCCAGCCGGGGATCGGCGACTCCGCCGAAGACGACGGTCCCGTCCAGGTCTGTCACCACGCCCACCGGGCTGCTCAGCATTGGCCACGCATCCTTGCAATATCAGGAATGACCCTGCTCTGAAAGGTTGACCCATCGCCTGGCGAGCAGGTCACGGGGACCCACTCCACGGCCTCGATCTCAGAGCGAGGGACCGGGTCGCCCACAATATCGCACATGTAGACGAATAGGGTGATCATCCTGCTCCGGTCGAAGATGGAGACGTCATCGTAGGTACCAAAGTAGGTGGCCGACACCAACGAGACCCCGAGTTCCTCATCAAGCTCACGAGCGAGGCAGGCGACATGCGATTCCCCCCTCTCCAGCTTGCCTCCAGGAGAAATGAGGTCGGTCGTACCACGCTTGCGGACAAGCAGCATGCTGTTCCCGCGGAGGACGACCGCAGCGCACTTGATGACTGGCGGACTCTCCCCCATGTCACGCTTATCACGTCGCACCCGCTCTCTCCCTCCTTGAGCGGCGAATGTAGTACGTGTTGAGGCCGATGATCGCCCCGATGACCACCGACCCACCTACGAGTGAGGCCGCCCCGGGATTCTCACGGAAGAACAGCCACACCCACACCGGGCCCAGCACCGTCTCCGCCAACACGAAGATCGCCACATGGTGCACGGGCAGAACTTCGGCCCAACCGATAAGCAGACCAGACCGACCGGCATGACCACGAAGCCCTCGGCCACCAGAGGCAGCCATGAGGAGGACTCATCAGGAGCCTCGACCCCGTGCAGAAGGGCAGCAGCGGTGAGTGCGCACAGCGCCCCACCGACGGCAGTGGTGAGGAAAGGGCTGGAGCGGCGTCTGGAGGAGCATACGAAACCACCGCTCATCGACACGGCAGCCAGCAGGGCCAGCAGTTCCCCCCGACCTGCGGCGCTGGACAGCTGTGAAGCGAAGATGACCGTCATACCGGCCAGCGACGCCAGGATCGCCAGGACCGTCGGCCGGTCGATGCTGGCCCGGAGAAACACTCGTCCCAGAACTGCCGACCATACCGGCATGGTAGCCATGATAAAAAGCGTGTTAGCGGCGGAAGTGCTCTCGATGGAGTACACGAACGCCACCGATGCCATCCCGAACATCAGTCCGTTACCCCAAGCAGCCCACTCGTTGTCCCAGCGTTGCTTTACTCCAGCAACGTGGCAGACTCCTGCCGCCAGCACCATGGCAGCGCATATCAGCACGCCGCGCCACAACGACAACACCCCGGCCGGCTGGTCTACGGCGCGGATGAGGGCTGCATCGAAGGACATGAGCAGGACCCCGCCGAGCACCACCACCGCGCCCCGGGCATATCGGTCATCTAGTATTCCCGGCATCTGATCAGTCCTTCCAGGTCGCGGCAGAAGGCCTCGGTAGCATCGACCCAGGAGTCGTTCTTGCACCCCAGGCTCGAGTACGAGTAGCGAATGATTCCCTGACCGGGACGGATCACCCGAGGATCACCGGCCGCGAGCAACACCCAGGTTGAGCAACGCTTGATCTGTGCCATCTCGGGTACCCTGGATGTCAGTAGACCTCACATCACCACAACGACCTTCCCCATGCCCAGAAGCGCGTCGCCCGACGCCGAAGCTCTGGTCAGTCGGCTGCTCCGGCCGCCCAGGCCTTCATACCGCCCTCGAGGTTGATAAGCCGGCCGGGGTAATTCGCTGCGCTTAGTGCCTCGATGGCCCGGACCGAGCGCACCCCAGCGGCGCACACGACCACGGTCGGACGATCCCCATCCAGCTCGTCCATCCGTGCCACGACCTCGCGCAGCGGAATGTGCAGCGCGCCCTCCATCGGCTCGAGCGCCACCTCGACGTCCTCACGCACATCCAGCAGCGCCGGCGGCTCGGCGCTCTCCAGGAGCCTCCTCAGCCCGGCAGCGGAAATAGTTTCCACTCCCGTCTCTGACTCCAAGACCTCGGCACCTTCCTGAATTCGGCTGGCTGCAGCGGGACCGGACGCGGAGCTCCTGGGCGGCCGGCGGAAGACGTCCCCGGGGCCGGGTTCCTGCGGCAGCGCGTCGGTCTCGTGTGTCCAGGGAAGCACGCAGGAATCAGCCTCAGTGACCAGCGCAGTGATAGTCGGGTTCTCCCCGCACACCGGGCAGGCCGGGTTCTTCGCCACCGGAATCTCCCGCAGATGCGCCCCCCAGGCGTCAAGCATCGCCAGCCTCCCCAGCAGCGGCTGCCCGCCGCCGATCACCAGCTTGAGCGCCTCGGCGGCCTGCATCGTCCCGATGATGCCGGGCAGCACTCCCAGCACCCCCGCCTCCGCGCAGGAGGGCACCGATCCTGCGGGCGGTGGAGCGGGGTGCAGGCACCGGTAGCACGGGCCCCGGCGCGCATCGAAGACCCCCACCTGCCCGTTGAACCCCAGCACCGCCCCGTGCACCAGCGGCAGCCCCAGCATGACGGCGGCGTCGTTGACCAGGTACCGCGTGGGGAAGTTGTCCGTGCCGTCAATGACCACGTCCCAGCCGCCCAGTAGGTCCCGGGCATTGTCCGCCGTCAACCGAGTCCGGTGGGCAACGACCTCAACGTCGGGATTGAGCGCCCTGATCGCCTCGGCCGCCGAGTCCACCTTGGGGCGCCCCACGGCGGCCGTGGCATGGATGACCTGGCGTTGCAGGTTGGACACGTCGACGTCGTCGTCGTCAATGAGCCCGATCGTCCCCACACCGGCGGCCGCCAGGTACAGGGCCGCCGGCGCCCCGAGCCCGCCGGCACCGATGAGCAGGACCCGGGACGCGCGGATGCGCTGCTGCCCCACGGCCCCCACCTGCGGCACGAGCGCGTTGCGGTGGTAGCGCTCCAGCTCATCGCGGCTCAGCGGCCGCAGACGTTCCTCAGCGACCACCGAACCGCAGACGCCATCGCGAGTGCTTCGGTCAACGGTGCTCACAAGGCCCTCCCTCATCCTCATCCGGTACTTCTCTCAACGCCCCGGTACCGCAGTTCTCAACCCCGGCGAGCCAGGATACGCACCTGAACAGCCTTGATGACGCAGCAGATCTCCCGGCCCTCGGTGATGCCGAGCTCGGCCACGGCACCCGCGGTGACCGCCGCCGACAGCCGCTGCCCCGCCTCCAGCTCCAGGCGCACGCTCACCAGCGCCCCCGAGCGCTCCAGACCCGTCACGCGGCCGGACAGGACGTTGCGGGGACTGCCGTGCGGCGCCTGCCGGTAGAGGGCGACGGCGTCGGGCGGTACCAGCGCAATTCCCGGCGCTCCGGGGTGCAGGCCTCGTGGACCTCGTCGCGTTTGTCCCGGTGGCGCTGCTCGCCGACCCACCCGTCAGGGGCATCCTCCCGGGGGCGGCCATGAACGACCTGCCCCGACGGCAGGCGCAATCCCGGCGCCTCGGCGTCGCCGTCAACGACCCCGGTGAGTACGGCCGTCCCCGTCAGGCGGGCGACGAAGTCCGAACGCGGCGCGGACAGGACCCGCGCCGTCGGCCCCTGCTCCACGACTCGGCCACGGTCCAGGACGACGACGTCCTCGGCCAGAGCCGTCAGGTCCAGGACGTCATGGGTCACCAGCAGCAGCGTCAGCCCCTCCTCAGCGCATCGGCGTGCCACCAGGCGGCGCATCTCCTGGCGGGCGGTGACGTCCAGGGCGGCCATCGGCTCGTCCAGGACCAGCAGGCGAGGGCCCGTCGCCAGCGCCCGGGCCAGCGCCACCCGGGCCGCCTGCCCGCCCGAGAGCGCGCCTCCCGAACGGGAGGCCAGGTGATCGGCCCCGACGGCGGCCAGCTCGGCGCGGGCCCGGCGCGTCGCCTCCAGGCGGCCCACCCCCTGGCAGCGCAGCGCGAACACCACGTTGCCCAGCACCGACATGTGGGTGAAGACGCCCGGCTCCTGGCTGAGCAGCGCCACCCGGCGCCGCCCCGCCCGCACGAAGCCCCCGGGGCCGTCCAGGACTCGTCCGCCGAGCACCACGTGACCGTTCTCGGCGTCAAGCAGGCCGGCCACCACGGAGCAGACCGTTGACTTGCCTGAGCCGTTGGGGCCGATGAGCGCCGTCGTGCGCCCCGCCTCCACCTCCAGGTCGACGACGACATCGCGCTCCGGCAGCTCAAGGCGACCTGCAGGTCCTGGCCGCGCCCGGTGCCCTGGGGTGGTTCGGCGGACGCGGTGCTCGTGGAAGAGGGCGCGTCGCCGTCGGATTCCTCATCCGAGGAGGGCTCGGACGACGAGGAGACCTCCTGCTCGGCCTGCTCCCGGCGACCACTCAGCAGCGCACCGACCAGACCGGACCAGTCCACGGTCGTGGCCCCGACGATGATGAACGACATCCCGATGAGCACGACTGCGAGGGCCAGGGCCGTGGCCGTGTCACTCTCCTTCTCCAGGTAGATGGCCAGCGGCATGGTGCGGGTGACGCCCTCCCGGGAACCCGCGAAGGCGATGGTCGCCCCGAACTCACCCAGGCTCCCGGCCCAGAGCCAGGGCGGTGCCCCGGGCCAGCGCAGGAGCCGACAGCGGCAGCGTGATCTGCGTCAGCACCCGCCAGGGCCCCGCCCCCAGGGTTCGAGCAGTGGTCTCGGCCTGAGTGTCGCGGCTGCGCAGCGCCGCCTCCAGAGTGACCACCAGGTAAGGCATGGCGACGAAGACCTGGGCGAGCACGACGGCGGTCGTCGTGAAGGCGATCGGAACATCCCAGGCCTCCAGGTGGGTGCCGAACACGCCCCGACGTCCGAAGGTCGCCAGCAGCGCGATACCGGCAACCACCGGCGGCATCGTCATCGGCAGGATCGCGAGGACTCGTGCGATCCTCACCCCCGGCCAGCTGCGGGACAGAAGCAGTGCCAGTGGTATGCCCAGCGCCACGCAGACGAGTGTGGCAATCAGGCAGGTGCGGATCGAGAGCCACAGGGCGGCTTGCGCCGACGGCGTTGCCAGCAGCTGGGGCAGCTGCCCCCAGGACACGCGAGTGCCCATGCCCACCAGGGGCAGGATGATGGCGCAGCCCCCCAGGATCGCCAGGACAGTGACGATCACCGGCAGGGGGGAACGAGCGGCCCGCCCACGCCCCAGGAGGGCGCGGGCGGGCCGCTGTACCGACTGCTGCGCGGAGCGCGCAGTGGGGGACATCTGCTTCACAGAATCATGTGTACCAGGTCCCCGAGCCAGACAGGTACGTCATCACGGAGCAGTCGTCTCCGCAGTGGGCTTGTCCGTCTCCGGGGCGGACGTCCCCTCAGCAGTCGAGGCCTGAGACGGGGCGGCGCTGGCTGCGGTGCTGGCCGTAGCGGCGCCTCCGGCGCTGGAGCTCGCCCCGGCACTTGCGCTGCCGGCGTCGCCGGGCTTCCCGAAACCGTACTTGGCCAGGATCTCCTGACCGGAGTTGCTGGTGATGGCCTTGATGAAGACCTGAGCGGCCTCGGGGTTGGAGGGCTTGGCGGTCTGGGCGATCGGGTAGTGGTTCACGACGCCCTTGTTGTCGATGGTGACCTCATCGACCTTGTCCTTTGGCGGCCACTGCATCAGTCTTGTAGACCACGCCCGCGTCGGCCTCACCGGACTCGACCTTGGTGCGCACGTCCGTCACCTTCTGCTCCTCGGAGACCGGGTTGAGAGTGACGTTGTAGGCCTTGGCCAGCTCCTTGGCGGCCTTGCCGCACGGGGCGGTCTCCACACAGACCACGAGCTTGGCGTCGTCGAGTGAGGAGTCAATGCCCTTGACGTTGGCGGGATTGCCCTTGGGGACGATGAGGGTCGGGACGTTGGTGGCGAACTCGGTGCGCTCACCGACCAGCTTCTGCTCCACGGCCTTGTTCATGGTGGGCTCGTCGGCCGTGGCCAGGACGTCGGCCTCGTTACCCTCGGACAACGAGCTGACGAGGGTCTGAGAACCCTGGAAGTCGAAGGTGACGTGGAGGCCGGGGTTGTCCTTCTCCAGCTGGGTCCCGATCTCCGTGAAGGATGCCTTGAGGGAGGCGGCGGCCAGGACCTTGAGCTCGCCGGTGGCCTTCTGCGGGGCACCTGAGCCGCTCGCGGAGGCGGCGCCCGAAGCGGCACCGGTGGCGCTGTTGGAGGCGGAGCCGCCGCAGGCGGCCAGGGAGACGGCGGAGAGCAGACTGACGGCGGCGATGGTCGCGCGACGGGAGATACGCATTGCGTGTCCTTTCGCTGAAGGTGAGGGTGACCGACTCAGGCGCCCTGGGAGGGAGTGACGTCGTTGACCCCCTGGTTGCCGGTGCCCTGGGTCCGTACCGGGGTCCAGCCACGTGAGGTCCGGGCAGTGGAGGTGGCCCCCCTCGCGTGAACGGTAGACCACGTAGGGGCGGGTCACGTAGCCCACGGGCGCGGAGACCACGTGGACCAGGCGGGTGAAGGGCCAGATCGCCAGGAGCAGGAAGCCAGCGATGACGTGGAGCTTGAAGGAGACCGGCACGTCGGCCATGAGCTCGGGCGCGGCTGGAGGACCAGCACCGAGCGCAGCCAGGGGCTGATCGTCTCGCGGTAGTCGTAGCCGTGGGCGTCGGAGAGCTGGTTGAGGACCGTGGCGGCCGTTCCCAGCAGGACCGGGACGATGAGGAAGCAGTACATGACCACGTCGTTGCGGGTGGTGGCTAGGCGCACGCTCTTGACGACGATGCGCCGGTAGATGAGCCCGGCCAGGCCCACGATCGTCAGGATGGCCGCGAAGGTTCCCAGGTAGGTGGCGCCCAGGTGGTACATGTGCTGGGAGACGCCCAGCATCTCGGTGACGTCCTTGGGCACCAGGAGCCCGACGACGTGACCGCCCATCACCATGAGGAAGCCCAGGTGGAACAGGGGGGGAGGCCAGGCGCAGGATGCGGGACTCGTTCCACTGCGAGGAGCGGGAGGTCCAGCCGAACTGGTCGGTGCGCCACCGCCAGACCATGCCTGCCACCAGCAGCACCAGGCTGGCGTAGGGCAGGGCCACCCACATGAGGTTCTGCTGAATCGGGCTCATGTCATGCTCTCCTGGCTGCTCGTGAGGGGGAAGGAACGGCGACTGGTACGGAGCCCGGCACAGTAGGTGCACCGGACAGACTCGGGTTGCGCACGGGAATGGTCGGGAAGGGCAGGGTGTCGGTGACACCGACGGTCTCGGTGGGAGGTCCGGCCGCCACGAGGGCGCGCACGCGCTCGGCGGTGGCCTCGTCGATCTGCGGCAGGGTCATCGAGACGGCCTCCACCAGCCCCGCGTAGGGGGAGGCGGCGTCGGCCAGGGCGCTGCGCAGCACCTCGATGCCCTCACGGTGGGAGGACAGAAGCGCACTGGCCACCTCGTCACCGCTGCGCGCGGACAGCTCGAGGACCACCGGCAGGTAGTCGGGCAGCTCGTCAGCGGCCATCTCGTAGCCGGCCGCCGCCAGCGCCTGCTTGAAGGCCAGTAGCGCGGCGCCCCGGTGCCGGGTGTCGCCCACCGTGTAGTACGTCAGGTACAGCAGCAGCGCCGACGGCGGTCGAAGACCTCCACGTAGTGCTCGGCCATGGCCCGCTCGCCGCGGCGCCGCGCCTGAGCGACGAACTCCTCCAGGAGGACGGCGACCTCCGCCGGCAGCGTGGCCAGCTCGGCCTCGACGGCGTTCAGACGCGTCTCCAGAGTGCCCTCGGCCGGGTAGTCCAGCAGCAGCGAGGCCGCCATGTGCACGGTGGCTCGCTGAGAGGCCGTCAGGTACACCTCGGCAGGGGTCTGAAGGACCCTGGGGGCGCGGACGAAGGAGACCATCTCAGAGGTCCCTCGGGGCTGCGACCGCAGGGCCGGTCGAGGCTGCCCCTGCGGAGGAGTCGGCCGCCTGAGCCTGCCCCACCGGCTGAGGCACACCGACCTGCGGCATGCCCGGGCCGGCAGCCGGCACCGGCTCGCGGCGCACCGTCGGCAGCGGCAGGCTCACCGGGCCGTTGTTGACGCCGCCGGCAGCGCCCTGGCCGTGGAAGGAGGCGACGTCGGGGTGGCATCCGGCCGGGGCGCCCTCACCCAGGAGGGTCTTGACGTCGTTGCCCATGGACTCCATGCCGCGGGGGACCTCGGGCTTGGCGGTGGGATGACGTAGCGGTCGTCGTACTTGGCGATGGCCAGCAGGCGGTACATGGCCTCCAGCTTCTTGCCGTCCAGGCCCACAGAGGCGGCGATGGCCGGGTCGGGCTCGCGGCCCAGGCGCACGTCGCGCATGTGGGAGCGCATCGCGGCCAGACGCCGCAGCACGAGCTCAACCGTGTTGGTCTCACCGGCCGTGAACAGGCCCGCCAGGTACTCCAGCGGGATGCGCATGTCGGAGACGGCCGTCAGCAGCACCTTGTAGTTCTCGCCGTCCAGGCCGGCGGCCGCAACCTCGTCGACGACCGGGGAGAGCGGCGGGATGTACCAGACCATCGGCATGGTGCGGTACTCGGGGTGCAGGGGCAGGGCCACCTCGTAGGTGTCGATGAGGTCCCAGATGGGGGAGGCCTGGGCGGCCTCGATCCAGTTGTCTGGGACGCCCTCGGCGCGCGCGCCCGCCACGACCTCGGGGTCGTGGGGGTTGAGGAGGATCTCGCGCTGGGCCATGTAGAGGTCCTGCGGGTCCTTGACGGCGGCGGCCTGCGAGACGCGGTCGGCGTCGTAAAGGAGGACGCCCAGGTAGCGCAGGCGTCCCACGCAGGTCTCCGAGCACACGGTGGGCTCGCCGATCTCCAGGCGCGGGTAGCACAGGGTGCACTTCTCGGCCTTGCCGGTGGCGTGGTTGAAGTAGACCTTCTTGTAGGGGCAGGAGGACACGCACATGCGCCAGCCGCGGCAGGCGTCCTGGTCCACCAGGACGATGCCGTCCTCGGTGCGCTTGTACATGGCGCCCGACGGGCATGCGGACACGCAGGTGGGGTTGAGGCAGTGCTCGCAGATGCGCGGCAGGTAGAACATGAAGGCCGACTCGATGTCGGTGCGCACCTTCGTGCTCATCGCCTCGATGATCGGGTCCTGCTGGAGGGTCTCCATGGAGCCGCCCAGATCGTCGTCCCAGTTGGGACCCCACTTGATGGTGGGCATGTACTCGCCGGTCAGCTGGCTCTTGGCTCGCGCCACCGGGAGCGCCGGGGAGTCCTTGGGTGCCGAGAGCAGACGGTCGTACTCGTAGGTCCACGGCTCGTAGTAGTCCTCGACCGTGGGCATCTCCGGGTTGGCGAAGATGTTGACCAACCGGCGCAGGCGCCCGCCCGAGCGGGGCCGCAGGCGACCCGAGGCCGTGCGCTCCCAGCCGCCGCGCCAGGTGTCCTGGTCCTCCCAGCCCTTGGGGTAGCCGACACCGGGGCGGGTCTCGACGTTGTTGAACCACATGTACTCGGTGCCCTCGCGGTTGGTCCAAGCCTGCTTGCAGGTCACTGAACAGGTGTGGCAGCCGATGCACTTGTCGAGGTTCATCACCATTGCGATCTGGGCCATGACCTTCATCAGAAAGTCACCTCCTGGTTGCTGCGGCGACGGATGAGCGTGACCTCGTCGCGGTTGTTGCCCGTGGGGCCGATGTAGTTGAATGCGTAGGACAGCTGCCCGTAGCCGCCGGCGAAGTGGCTGGGCTTGAGCACGATACGGGTCAGCGAGTTGTGCGTCCCGCCGCGCCTGCCGCTGGACTCGGTCAGCGGGGTGTTCATGGTGCGCTCCTGGGCGTGGTGCATGAAGACCATGCCCTCGGGGATGCGGTGGGAGACGATGGCGCGCGCCGCCACGATGCCGTTGCGGTTGTAGGCCTCGACCCACTCGTTGTCCTTGACACCGATCTTGTCGGCGTCCTGGGGACTCATCCAGATGGTCTGGCCCCCGCGTCCCAGCGTGAGCATGTGCAGGTTGTCGAAGTACTGCGAGTGGATCGCCCACTTGTTGTGCGCGGTGATGTAGCGCACCGCGACCTCCGCCGTGCCCGCCTGGCTCGTGGACACCGCGCCTGGTGCGGCCTCCCCGTACAGGGCATGGAAGTCCAGCGGAGGCCGGAAGACCGGCAGGGACTCGCCCATGTCCCGCATCCAGTCGTGGTCGAGGTAGTAGTGCATGCGCCCGGTCAGGGTGTGCCAGGGCTTGGCGTGCTCCACGTTGACCACGAAGGCCGAGTAGCGCCGGCCGCCGTGCTCGGAGCCGGACCACTCCGGGGAGGTGATGACTCCCTGGGGCTTGACCTGGGTGTCGGCGAAGGAGATGAGTTTTCCGGCCTCCTCCTCGCTGAGCTCGACCAGCGGGGTGCCGGTGCGCTTGGAGAGCGTGTCCCAGCCCTCGGTGGAGATGCGCCCGTTGGTGGTTCCCGACAGCGTGAAGATCGCGTCGGCGGCGCGGATGTCGGTGTCGAGCAGCGGCCGGCCGGCGGCCGCGCCGTCGGAGGAGACCCCGTGGTTGCGGGCCAGGCGCTCCACCTCCGGCCCGGGCTTGAGCATGATGCCCTTGCAGGGCAGTCCCAGTTTCTCGGCCAGGGGACCCAGGGCGTCGAACTTGGCCCGGATCTGGGTGTAGTCCCGCTCGGTGGGCACCAGCTTTGGGCATCGTCACTCCCGGCACCCACTCCTGGGGCAGGAGGACACGTCGCCGTGCGCCATCGTCAGGGCGTCGGGGGTGTCGTGGGTCAGGGGCGCGGCGACGACGTCGGTCTGGGTGCCCAGGTAGCGCGGCGCCCAGGCGGAGATGAGCCCGGCCAGGGTCTGGAAGACCTGGAAGTCGGTGCGCGCCTCCCAGGGCGGGTCGATGGCCGCGTTGAAGGAGTGCACGAAGGGGTGCATGTCGGTCGAGGAGATGTCGTGCTTCTCGTACCAGGTGGCCGCAGGCAGGACGACGTCGGAGTGCAGGGTGGTGGAGGTGTTGCGGAAGTCCGCGGTCCACATGAGGTCGAGCTTTCCGACAGGGGTCTCGTCGCGCCAGGTCACCGAGGCGGGACGCTGCTCGGGCGGGGTCTCGACGGCATTGACGTCGTTGTCCGCGCCCACCATGTGGCGCAGGAAGAACTCCGTGCCCTTGGCCGAGCTGCCCAGCAGGTTCGTGCGCCACGAGCACAGGATGCGGGGGGAAGTTCTCGGGGGCGTCGGGGTCCTCGCAGGCGAAGCGCAGCTCACCGGATCGCAGCTGCTCGACGACGTAGTCCTTGGGGTCCATGCCCGCCTCGGCGGCCTGCTGGCCCAGGAGCAGCGGGCTGCGGTTGAAGGTGGGGTAGGACGGCGTCCACCCGCGCTTCATGGCCTCGACCATGGCGTCGGTGGTCGTCTTGCCCGCCAGGGTGCCCGGTCCCAGCGGGGAGGCCAGGCGCTCGGCGGAGGTGGTGTCGTAGCGCCACTGGTCGGTGGTGATGTACCAGAAGCCCGTGGAGATCATCTGCCGGGCCGGGCGGTGCCAGTCCAGGGCGAAGGCGTACTGCTGGAAGCCGCTGAGCGGGCGGACCTTCTCCTGACCCACGTAGTGGGCCCAGCCACCGCCGTTGACCCCCTGGGTGGCGCACATGGAGGTCAGTGCCAGGATCGTCCGGTAGATCTGGTCGGCGTGGTAGTAGTGGTTGATGCCCGCGCCCATGACGATCTGGGAGCGGCCGCCGGACTCCACGGCGTTGAGGGCGAAGTCGCGCGCCACCTGGATGATGGCGGGGCCCGGGACGCCGGTGATCTCGCTGGCCCAGGCGGGCGTGCCCGGGACCGTGGCGTCCTGGTAGTCCGCGGGCCACTCGCCCGGCATGGACGGGCGCTCGACGGCGTACTGGGCCAGGAGCAGGTCGTAGACGGTGGTGACCAGACGGTCCCCGATACGGGTGACCGGCACGCCGCGGCGCACGACGCCGCCGCCCACAGAACCCTCGGGGGTGGAGGAGCCGGGCAGGTCGAAGCGGGGCAGGAGCACCTCGGCGGCCTGAACCTGGGGGCCCTCGCCGTGCAGGTCCAGGATGCTCATGACCGGGTCGACGCCCTCCATGAGCAGGTTCCACTTGCCCTCGCCCTCGGGGGTGAAGCGGTCGGCCAGGGTGCCCCCGGGGTCGGCCGGGCCGCGCTGGCGGTCCCACACGAGGGACGGAACTCGTTCTTCGGGGCACCGGTGGCGACCCCTGTTGACGTCGGAGGCCGTTACGAAGCGGCCGGGTACGTAGCTGGTGCCGTCGGGGGAGGGCTCCAGGCCGATGAGGAAGGGGGAGTCGGTGTGGCGGCGCATGTAGTCCAGGAAGAAGGACTCCTCGCGCTTGACGTGGAACTCGGAGAGGATGACGTGTCCCATCGCCTGGGCCAGGGCGCCGTCGGTACCCGGGGCAACGCGCAGCCACTGGTCAGCGAACTTGGTGTTGTCGGCGTAGTCGGGGGAGACCGCCACCACCTTCTGCCCGTGGTAGCGGGCCTCGGTCATGAAGTGGGCGTCCGGGGTGCGGGTCAGCGGCAGGTTGGAGCCCCACATCATGAGGTACTGGGAGTTGTACCAGTCGCCGGCCTCGGGGACGTCGGTCTGGTCCCCGAAGACCTGCGGTGAGGCCGGCGGCAGGTCGGCGTACCAGTCGTAGAAGGAGAGCATCGTGCCGCCGATGAGCTCGTGGAGGCGGCCGCCGGCCCCGTAGGAGACCTGGGACATGGCCGGGATGACGCTGAAGCCGGCGATCCGGTCCGGGCCCCAGGCGCGGATGGTGTGGACATAGGCGGCCGCGACGATCTCCATGGCCTCGTCCCAGCCCACGCGCACCATGCCGCCTTTGCCTCGGGCCGACTTGTAGGCCTTGGCGGTGGCGGGGTCATCGGTGACCTGCGCCCAGGCGGCGACCGGGTCGCCGTCGTTGTCGGCCTTCGCGGCACGGAAGGCGTCCAGCAGGACTGAGCGCACGTAGGGGTAGCGGATGCGCGTGGGGGAGTAGGTGTACCAGGAGAAGGCCGCGCCACGCGGGCAGCCGCGGGGCTCGTACTCGGGCATGTCCGGTCCCGTGGTGGGGTAGTCGGTGATCTGCTTCTCCCAGGTGATGATGCCGTCGGAGACGTAGACCTCCCAGGCGCACGACCCGGTGCAGTTGACCCCGTGGGTTGAGTGGACCATCTTGTCGTGGCTCCACCGGTGCCGATAGAAGGTGTCGGACTCGCGTCCGCCGTTCAGGAACAGGCGGCGGGCGTCGGCAGAGGCTTGTCCTCGACGCAGGTACGAGCCCAGCGTGAGCAGTCCGGGGGCGTTCTCGACCTGCTGGTCGGGCCCAGGGACGATCCCGGGGCCGGTGGTCTGGGAGCCGGTGGTGCTCATCAATGGTCCTTTGGTCCGTGAAGCTGGTGGGTGGTCAATGGTGTGTCTGTGTTCATCGGTGTTCAGCGTGGGGGCGCGGCGGTCCGGCGGGTCGATGGCGACCGGACGGGCACCGAGCGCCCCCGCCGACGGGGCAGGCGCGCGGGTGAGCCGTTAGCCGCCGCGCCGTTGTGCCCGTCAGTCGGTTGCGGGTGGCCCGGGCGGACGCCGGATGCTGGAACTCAGCCCGGGAACGGGGCTCCCGGTCGGGCATAGCGCAGCCAGCAGATGACCGCGCACACGGCGCAGTAGGTGACCGAGATCCAGAACCAGGCGGTGGTGCCCAGGGAGGCGATGGCGACGCCGACGATGAAGGGGCCCAGGCTGGCAATGGCAGCCGTGAAACCGATGGCGCCGCCGGCCTGCCGCTTAGGCATGATCATTGGCATCTGCTTGAAGGTGCCGGCGTTGCCCAGGCCGGAGAAGAAGAACATCGCCAGCATGGACCACAGGAACCCGGGGAACTGCGCCGGATCGGTCGGATGGAGGTAGAAGGTGGTGACGGCCAGCGTGGCACCCATTCCGATGATGGAGATGAAGGTCCAGATGGCCCCGCCGAAGCGGTCGCACAGGGGCCCCCACAGCATTCGGACCACCGACCCGATCAGTGGCCCGAGGAAGGCGTAAGTCGCCCCCAGGGGCAGAAGTGACTTGTCGAAGTGCTCGGCCAGGGCCGACTGAGGCCCGTAGGTGTTCTTGATGAGGAGTCCGAACTGTGCGGCGAACCCGGAGAACAGGCCGAAGGTCGCCACGTACATGAGCGTCATGTACCAGGTGTCGGGGTTGGTGAAGATGTCGATCTGCTGGCGGATGTTGGCCTTGACCGGGACGTCCTTGAGCAGGGCGAAGGCGAGAAGCGTGGCCACGATGGTCCACGGGATGAAGAAGACGGCCACGTTGTGGACCCAGACCTGGCCGCTGCCGGCGTGCTGGGGGGCAATCCAGGTGATGCCCAGCAGTCCGAAACCCATGAGCCAGGGGCTCAGCAGCTGGATGATGCTCATTCCCATGTTCCCGATGCCCGCCTGGATCCCCAGGGCGGTACCGGTCAGCCGCTTGGGGAAGAAGTACCCGGTCGAGGGCATGTAGCCGGAGAACGAGCCGCCTCCGATCCCGCAGGCGAAGGCCAGGGCGAGCAGCGTCCCGAAGCTCGTCTCGGTGCTCTGCACCGCGAAGAACCAGCCGAGCATCGGCAGTGCGTAGAGCAGGGAGGACCATGCGACGAGCTTGCGCGTGCCGACGATCGGCGGCAGGAACATGTAGATGAGGCGGATCAGGCCGCAGGACAGGCCGGGCATGGCGGCGAGCCAGTACAGCTGGCTCTCGGTGAGCTTGAAACCGATCTCGGTGAGCTTGGGGGCGATCGCGCTGGGAAGGAGCCAGACGCAGAAGGCCAGGATCATCGAGTAGGTCGAGACGATCAGTGTGGTCCAGGCGATCTTCGCGGACCAGTTCTCCGGCTCCTCGGGGTTCCACCCTGTGAGGACGCGACCGGAGGTGTCAAGCGTGGACATAGGGCTCCTGCTGTGTGTAAGGCCCTGGTCTGCTGGGCGACGGCGCCGTGGACCTGAGGCTGTCGTGAAGATGTGGGAGGGGGCGTGCGGGCACGCGCCGCCCTCATGATGCAGGTCTGTGGTCAGATCTTCAGGCTGGGTGTGATTGTCTGAGCAATACAAGGGGAAAACGGAGGGTCGGCCGTGCTCGGGGCAAGCAAATTAAGATAAACTCATGTTATCTAATTGATGTGGGGTGGAGTGAGACCGCCGAGAACCCCTCGGGGAGCGACTCGTGCGGTGAGGGGTTCAGCGGACGCTCGTGCGGACTACGGTGGGGCTATGAGCGAGATCCCTATCGTCCAGAAGGGCCTGGCGGCCCTGCCCGAGCCCGTCAAGGGCGCCGTCATCACCGTCTCCGACCGCTGCGTCAGTGGTGAGCGCGAGGACCTCTCCGGCCCGCTGGCCCAGCGTCTCCTGGCCGAGCACGACGTCATCGTCGACACGGTGGACCTCGTGCCCGACGGCGTCGAGCCGGTGCGTGAGGCCATCAGGCGTGCGGTGTCCGCCGGCGCGCGGGTGGTCCTGACCACGGGCGGCACCGGCGTCACCCCCAGAGACCTCACCCCGGAGGCCACGGCGCCACTGCTGGAGACCCGTATCGAGGGCATCGAGGCGCAGATCCGCGCCCACGGGCTGACCAAGACGCCGCTGGCGGGACTGTCCCGCGGCCTGGTGGGAGTGACCTCCCGCGGTGCCGACGGAGCCCTGGTCGTCAATGCCCCGGGTTCTCGCGGCGGGGTCAAGGACACCGTCGCCGTCGTCGGCCCCCTGGTGCCCCACGTCCTGGAGCAGCTCGGCGGCGGAGACCACTGAGCGCCACCGTGCGCTACGGAGCGGATCGGCCTGAGCGGGCCCGTTACTCCGAGCGGCCTGCGTCCCAGGCGCGGACCTCGGCCCAGGTATCCAGGTCCCGCACGACATCACGGGACACGGGCAGCGCTGCGATCCGGAGGGGCCTGAGGGCCCGGCGCACGGCGGTGTCCCGCAGAGGTACGCCGCCTGGGGCCACGGCCGTGGCCAGTGCCCGGCGGCGGTAGAGGCCCAGCAGGTACTGGGTGTGCTCACCGTCGCGGGCGCAGACGCCGTCCAGCTCCGGCCCCGCCTTCGCCAGCGCACGGTGCAGAGTCGGCAGCACCTGCCAGGAGGACGGGGGCGTCGCAGGTGAGGATCCCGGTGAGCCCCGCGACCGGAACGCACCTGCCCAGGAGCTCCAGCCCGGCCGCGATCCCGGCGACAGGCCCTCCCAGGGGAGGGTCCTCCAGCGCCCGCAGGACGTCGCCGGGCAGCGCGACCTCTTCCGGAGCGACGACGCACACGCGCCTGAGCGCGAGGCCCTGTTCCCGTAGCCGCTCCACTCCGGCCAGCACATGGTCGAGCAGGCGCGCCCCTCGGGCGACGACGTCGGGCTTGGAGGCTCCGCCCAACCGCCTGCCGGTCCCACCTGCCAGCACGACGACATCGGCGACATCGGCGACATCGGCGGCGCCGGCCGGGTCTGCGGTGCTCATGGTGGTGCCAGCCGTCTGCTCAGGCCTCGTCACCGCAGTCACCGCGCACCCAGTCCCCTGAGCGCCCCCCGGACTTGGCCACCACCTTGGCCTCGCGCAGCTCGACGCCGCGGTCCACTCCCTTGACCATGTCGACGATCGCCAGCCCCGCCACCGTGGCTGCGGTGAGGGCCTCCATCTCCACCCCGGTGCGGTCGGCAGTGCGCACCGTGGTCTCGATGCGCACGCCGCCGTCGACGATCTCCAGGTCCACGCGCGCCCCGTGCACGCCGATGACATGCGCCAGCGGCAGGAGCTCGGGGACCTTCTTCGTCGCCGCGATCCCGGCCACGCGGGCCACGGCGAGCACGTCCCCCTTGGGGACCGAGCCCCCGCGCAGGGCGTCGACGATCACCTCCGAGCAGGCCACGAAGGCGCTGGCGCGGGCCTCGCGCACAGTCGGGGTCTTGGCAGTGACGTCCACCATGTAGGCGGCGCCCGCCTCGTCCAGGTGGGTGAGGGTGATCTCGGGGCGAGTAGTCATAGGGGCTCCTTCACAAGGGGTGTGGGATCACGTGTTGTGGCCGCGGTCCGGGGGCCTCGCAGGCGGTCCCGACCCGAGGGGTGGTTCGCGAGCTCTACGAGGCGGATAGCGGGATGAGGGGCAGCTCGTCGCCGACCTCGACCGCCTCGACCTCGGCGGCCACCACCGCCAGGGCCTGCGCGGCGGGCAGCGAGGCCACCAGGTGCGAGCCGGAGCCCAGCCGGTGGGTGGGCGTCACCCAGGGCAGGCCCGCGCCGTCACCGACGTCGGAACCGGCGGGGGCCTCGGTGAAGCGCACGGGCACGTGCTGGCGCCGTCCCGGTGGGGTCTGCCAGCCCACTGCCGCACGCGCCGTCAGGCGAGGCCGGCCCGGAAGCGACTCGGTGCCGCCGTGCCGCCATCTCCTGACCGGACAGCCGGGCCAGAGCCGGGGCCACGATCGTGGTGAAGGACACCAGGACACTCACCGGGTTACCCGGCAGGCAGATGATCGGCACCCGCCGACCGTCGTCGGCGAGCACCCAGCCGTGCCCCTGGGGCTTGCCCGGCTGCATGGCCACCTTGACGAAGTCCAGGTGCACCGGGACCGCCTCGCCCTGCTGAGCCTGCGCCAGCATCGTCAGGGGATCGAAGGCCCCCGCGGACACGCCCCCGGAGGTGACGATGAGGTCGGCGTCGGCCGCGGCCTGCCGCAGCACCTTAGCCAGGGCCTCGGCCGTGTCGCCGCTGCGGGCCACGCTCGTGCACACCGCTCCGTGCTCGGCGACCAATCCGGCCAGCAGCAGGGAGTTGGAGTCGGGGATCGTTCCGGGCTCAAGCGCCTGACCGGCGTCACGCAGCTCGGCCCCGGTGGAGACCACGGCCACGCGCACCTGCGGACTCACCAGCACCGAGCCGAGCCCCACGGAGGCCAGGGCGGAGATGGCCGCCGCGGACAGCCTCGTCCCACTCGCCATGACCGGATCGCCCGCGGTCACGTCCTCCCCGGCTCGGCGCACGCTGAGACCGGGGCTCACTGCGGCGTGGATCTCGACGCGCTCCGGAACCGGTTGCGGGCCGGGATCCTGGTCGGTGTCCTCCACCTTGACCACGGCGTCAGCGCCCTCGGGCAGCATCGCCCCGGTCATGATCCGCTGGGCGGTTCCGGCAGCGAGGGGACGCGGCGCGGCGCCGGCCGGAACGTCCCCGCTCACTGGCAGAACCACGGGCGTCTGCGGGCCGGCGCCGGTCGTGTCCTCAGCACGCACCGCGTAACCGTCCATCGCCGAGTTCGTCCACGGCGGCACCGGGACGGCGGCGGTCACGTCCTCGGCCAGCACCTGCCGTGCGCCTGTCCCAGCGCCAGGCGGCTGCCTTCCAGGGGCGACAGGGCCCCAAGCACCTGGGCGACGTAGTCCTCCAGGGGAATCATCTGCGCCATCACGGTCCTTTCTCGACGGGCTGCCCTGGGGGTCGTGACCTCAGAGCGGACGGTCGCGGGCGGGGCAGTGCCCGAACGTCGTGGCCCTATCATGCCCGTTCATCCGGAGGTGCCCACATGGGTATGCTCGCGGCCGACCATCCGGTGACGCCCAGCCCGCCGCCCAGATCGAGGAGACTCCCGTGACGTCCAGTCCCGACCAGCCCAGCCGACCGCTCCCGGCTTCCACGCCCCGCGTGGTTCGAGCCGAGGTCACTGAGGCTCCCATCAGCGTCACCGAGCTCGCCGACGCCGTCCAGGACGCGGCCGCCGGCGCCGTCGTCACCTTCGAGGGCGTGGTCCGCAACCATGACGCTGATCGCGCCGTCACCGGCATCGGCTACTCCTGCCACCCCACGGCCGACCAGGTCGTCGAGCAGATCGCCCAGGACGTGGCCCAACGGGGTCGGGTGCGCGCCCTCGGCGTCGTTCACCGCGTCGGCGACCTGAGCGTTGGGGAGGCGGCGCTCGCGGTCGCAGTCAGCTCCGACCACCGCGCCGAGGCCTTCGCCGTGTGCAGCGAGATCGTCGAGGAGGTCAAGCAGCGCCTGCCCGTGTGGAAGCGCCAGACCTTCACCGACGGCTCGACCCAGTGGAGCAACATCGCCTGAGCGCCGCTCCACCTTCTTCGCTGAGCCGGGCACTCCTCGCACAGTCGGGCGGAAAAATGGTTGGGGCTACGCGTAACCCGCCCGCCTCGATGCGGGCGCGGCGTGGGGTCGGTGCGAGAACGCGGCGGGAGACTCACCCGCCGGCGAAGGGTGGGAGCACGTCAACGGCGTCGCCGTCGGCCAGGGGCGTGAGGGAGTCCGCCGGGGTGGAGACCGAGTTGACCAAGAAGCTGCAGATCGGGATGACCCGCGCCATCTCCAGCCCCTGCCCGGCCAGCTGCTCGCGCAGGCCTGCCAGCGTCGTGCCGGTGGGCAGGTCCAGGCGCTCCTCAGGGCGGCCTGCGGCCTCAGCGGCCGCGGCGAAGTAGCGCAGGGTCACGGAGATCTGCTCCGGACTCGCCTGCGCGACCGTCTCAGGGGACGGATCGGGGGAAGGACTCATCGTGGTGGCTCCTAACGACTCGGGTCAGCCACCGATGGCCGACATGGTGCGCTGCGGGCGGGCGAAGCCGTCGCCCTCGGTCTGGGGACTGTCCGAGCCGTGTGCGCGAGGCTTGCCCCAGGTGGCCCTGGACCAGATGCGGATGAGCTCGTCGTCGTCGGCCCCTGCGCGCATGGGGCCGCGCAGGTCGGTCTCGGTACTGGAGAAAAGGCAGGTCATGAGGCGCCCGTCGGCCGTGACACGGGTGCGGTCGCAGTCCGAGCAGAAGGGGGCGGTGACCGAGGCGATGACGCCCACCGTCCCAGCCGGATGGTCCTGGCCCGACGCGCTCCCAGCGGCAACGCGCCACAGTGCCGCAGGACGACGGTCCGGGCGGCCCACCTCGGTGAGGCTGAATCCGGCCTCCCGCAGCACCCCCAGGATCTGATCGACGCCGACGACGTCCTGGCTGCTCCAGGTCTCGCGCGGTCCCAGTGGCATGTGCTCGATGAACCGCAGCTGCCAGCCACGGCGCAGGCACTCGGCCAGGAGCCGCGGAGCCCGCTCCTCCACGGTGGTGGGCACGGCCACGGCATTGACCTTGATGGGGTCCAGGCCGGCCTCCTGGGCGCCTGCGATCCCCGTCAGGACGTCGGCGAGCCGGTCTCGGCGAGTGATGGCGGCGTAGTCCTGCGGGTCCAGGGAGTCGATGGAGATGTTGACGCGGTCCAGGCCCGCCGCACGCAGCCCAGTGGCCCGTTTCTCCAGCCCCAGACCGTTCGTGGTCAGGGCGATGTCCGGCTTGACACCTGTCGACGTCCGCAGCGCGGACAGTGAGCCGATGATCTCCTCCAGGTCGCGTCGCAGCAGCGGCTCACCGCCGGTCAGCCTGATGCGCTCCACTCCCAGGCGCTCGACGGCGATGCGCCCCAGACGGGCGAGCTCGGCGGTGGTCAGCAGATCCGGGGTGGGCAACCACTGGAGCCCCTGCGCGGGCATGCAGTAGGTGCAGCGCAGGTTGCAGCGGTCGGTGATGGACAGGCGCAGGTCGCGCACGGTGCGTCCGTAGCGGTCGACCAGCTGCTGGGGGACGTCGTCGTCAGCCAGGGCCGGCGGCTCCGGGGCCGTCTCCGCAGAGAGGACCGGCCCCGACGGGCCCGGACGTCCAGATAGCTCGGGTAGCACCGACCGGGTCGCCGGCACGGGCAGGTCCGCGGAGGTCCCACGGATCCTGCTCCGGCCGACGACCTCGGCATCGAGCGGTGCTGGTGTCATGCGTTGAGCATATCGGGAGCGCGCCGGTGGCATGCAGTGAGAGCCAATGAGGCCCTGAGCTCATGGCCGAGGGCTCAGACCCGCGGATGCCTCCCGCCAACCGGCTGCGACGGGGCGTGGATCAGGCGGTGCGCAGGATCTCGACGCGGGCGAAGCCCTCGGACTGCTCCAGCAGCGTGTGCTGGAAGGTGAAGGGCAGCTGGTCGATCTGGGCCAGCAGCGGGGTGGGCACATGCGGGGCCACCAGGTCGAAGCCCTCACCGGGGTTCAGGGAGGAGGCGGCACCGATGACCGCGGCGTGGCGCAGACGGTGCGGGATGGCGCGTGCGTCCAGGGTGAGGCGCTCGTCGCTGTGCTCGTGGCAGCCGCAGCTGGACTTCTTCTCAGTGACGGGCAGCAGCTCGGGGCTCTCGCTCATGGGGGTCTCCTTCGGAGTGTTTCTTACTGGTGTGCGTGACCTTACTACTACCGCAGGGCCAGCAGGAACGACCGTCCACAGCGGGAACGGCCGTCCGGCACGACCTGCGCCTCTCAAACCTACCGAAACTTCTTAGACGACAGCGTCGTCAACGACGCGGAGCCGTGTCGTCTATGACGTTCTTGTTGATGCGAGTGCGGGCGTTTCCAGCGCGGTTGGATACGGTTGGGTCGTGGAGACGGACAAGCCGGCGGCGGCCGCGCACGCGCAGGTCAAGGCGCTCGCTGATGACAACGCGGCCGGCGACGTGACCAGCGGGACCGCCAATGCCGACGACGCGGCTGACAACGCGGCCGACCGGCTCGGTCGGCTCGGTCGGCTCGGTCGGGCGCTGACCATCCGGGTGGCACCGCGCCTGGTGGCCCTGGCCCTGGGCGCCGCCTGCATCCTCATGGGACTCAACGCCGCGCTCCTGCGTCTCAACCTGCCGGCGCCCATTGACGGGGCCGAGCTGGCGGCGCTCCACGGCCCTCTCATGCTCGTCGGCTTCCTGGGGACCGTCATCGCCCTGGAACGGGCGGTCGCCGCCCGCGCCCCCTGGGCCTTGCTCGCCCCACTGGGCAGTGCCACGGGCTGCCTGGCCCTCATGGCCGGTGCGCCCAACGTTGTCGGCAGGGGACTCATGACCGGCGCCGCCGGCATCCTGTGCGCCATCTACCTGCGGGTTCACCGGCGCGCCCCCAGCGCCGCCGTCGACGTCGAGGCCATGGGCGCGGCCGCCCTCCTGCTGGGAGACATCCTGTGGCTGGGTGGCCGCGGCATGGAGGACGTCGTCCCGCTGTGGCTGCTCTTCCCCACGCTCACCATCGTCGGTGAGCGCCTGGAGCTGGCCCGCATCGCCTTCCTCGACGAGATGGTGGAGACCGTTGTCGAGGTGCTGTCCGGTGCGGCGGTCCTGGGCGCCTGCCTGATGCTGATCGCTCAGGGCTCCTACCTCGTGGTCGCACCGGCCCTGCTGGGTCTGGCCGTCGTCATGGCCTACCACGACGTCGCCCGGCGCACGGTCCGCCTGCGCGGCGGAGTGCGCTTCATGGCGGCCTCCATGCTCGCCGGCTACGTGTGGCTCGCCGTCGCCGGGGCGGTCTGGTCGCTGTGGGGCCTGCAGGGGCTGAACGGGGCCGCCTACGAGACCGTCATCCACTGCATCACGGTGGGCTTCGCCTTCTCCATGATCCTGGCCCATGCACCGGTCATCATCCCCGCGATCGTCCACCGCGCCCTGCCCTACCACCGGCTCATGTGGCTGCCCTACGTTCTGCTTCACGCCGGCCTGGTGGTGCGCGTCGTCGGTCTGCTGGCGGAGGCCTCCACGGTCTGGAAGGTCGGCGGCGCCGTGGGAGTGGCGGCGATTCTCGTCTTCATGGTCCTCACCCTGGGGCGTGTCCTGACCTCCGGCAGCATCCGCAAGCCGGTCCGGGCAGGACCGCCGGCTGCGGCCGCGGCATCCGGGGCGACGACGTCGCGGGCGGGAGGGCGCCCCGCATGAGCCTGTCCATCGGTTCTCCCGGTACCGGGTCCGCCCCCGCCCCGGCTCGCTTCCCGGCCCCGGTCGTCCCGCCAAGAAGCCCTCCCGGCGCACCACCCAGGTGCGTCGCAACGCCCTTGTCATGGCCTGGCTGCTCACCGCCGCCGTCCTGGCGGCCCTGACCATCGTGGGTCCCCTGGTCTCCTGGGGCACCTGGTTGCCCCTGCACGCCCTGCTCCTGGGCGGGATCGGCAGCGCCATCACCATCTGGTCCGCCCACTTCGCCGACACCCTCCTGCACCGCCCGGCCCTGGGCGGCGCCGCCCTCCTGGACGCGCGCCTCTACGCCCACAGCCTCGGCACGGCCGTTGTGCTCACCGGCATCACCATGGGCCAGCAGGCGGTGGCGCTTATCGGGGCGGGCATCGTCATGGCCCAGGCCATCGCCGGCGTCGTGGCCATCACCGTGCAGTACCGGCGCGCCATCGCCCCGCGCCTGGCGTCCCTGGCCCTCCACTACGCCGTCGCCCTGGTCCTGCTGGCCACTGGTGCGCTCCTGGGCTTCCTCATCTCCTGGTCCAACGCCCACGGACGCTCCGACCTGGCCGACGGCTTCTACCTGGCCCACACGACCACCATGCTGCTGGGCTTCGTGGGTACCACGGTCCTGGGCACGCTCACCGTCCTGTGGCCCACGATGCTGCGCACCCCCATGGAGCCGGTCGCGCCGCGCTGGACCACCCGTGGTCTGCCCTACCTCGTGGGTGGCACGGCTCTGGTGGCCGCCTGCGGGCTGTGGCCCCCTCTGGCGGGGCTGGGCACCCTGGTCTACCTGGGAGGTGCCTGCGGAGTCCTCGTACCCGCGTACCGAACCGCCCGCCGGGTCCCACCGGCCTCCTTCGCCACGGCCTCCGCCACGGCCTCGGTGGTCTGGTTCGTCGGCTGTGTCGCCGTCCTGGGGGCCCGCATGGCGCTGGCCGATGACGCCGCCACCGCCCGCCAGGTCATCCACGTCCTGCGCCTGCCCCTGGCGGCGGGCTTCGCCCTCCAGATCCTCGTGGCGGCCCTGAGCTACCTCACCCCGGTGATGCTCGGCGGCGGCCCTGCGGCCACGCGGGCCACCAACGCGATCATGGACCGCTGCGCCGCCTACCGGGTCACCGCCGCCAATGCCTGCCTCCTGCTGGCGCTCTACCCGGCGGCGCCCTGGCAGGTGCGCGTCGTCGCCGGCGCCCTGGCCGCGCTGGTGACCTCCTACCTCCTGGTGGGCATGATCCTCAGCCTGCGCCAGCTCTCCCGCCGCAAGCGCACGCCTCGCACCCCGGCTGACGCCGCTCCCACCTCCGACCCCGCGGGCCGCCGGTCCGCCCAGCTCCGAAGAGGAACCCGATGACCAAGACGCCCAACGCGCAGGCACCATCCCCCGATGAGGCCGCCGCTTCTGAGGACGCCACTGCAGGCGGCGCTCAGGACACCGCCGCCAACGTAACCGCGAACAGCGACACCAGCAGTGCTGCTCCGGCTCCCGGCGATGCCGCTGCCGGGAGCCCCGGGACAAGCGTCGACAAGCCCGATGCCGTCCGCCGTCGAGCGGTGACGGCCGGTACGGCCCCCGCCATCGACCGCAGCCGACGCCCCCTGCCTGGCGGGGCCGGCTCGACGCCGGGAGGCGGGGCCGCGGCAGCGTCATCGGGCGGTCTGCTCCAGTCAGCTGACCGCCGCGGCATCCTCATGGGACTGCTCACCGCGGGAGCGGCCGTCGTCGTCGGCAGCGTCATCGGCAACCGTGGTCAGGGCGGAGCCGCCCAGGACGTCTCGCCCACCGGGAACACCGTCAACGCCACCATCAAGGTGGAGGGCCTGCGGTTCGTGCCGGACACGGTCGACGTCACCCCCGGCGACCGGCTTGTCATCACCCTGGACAACACCGCCGATCAGGTCCACGACCTTGTCCTGGCCACCGGCCAGACCACCGGGCGCATCGCCGCCCGAGCCAAGGGCACCCTCGACGCCGGCATCGTTGTGGGGCCGATCGAGGGCTGGTGCTCCATCGCCGGCCACCGCGCCCAGGGCATGGTCTTCCACGTCACCGCGGGCGGGGCGTCCGCCGGCGGCCACCAGCACGGCGGGGGCCAGAGCAATCACACAGGCTCCGGCAATGACGCGGTTCCCGACTACTCGGCCCGCCTGCCCGCCGACTTCAAGGCCTTCGACGCCGCTCTGCCGCCGGCCCCCGCCAGCCCCGACGGCGGTCCCATGACCCACCGGCACACCTTCACCGTCAAGGAGCAGGTCATGCAGGGTCGGCGCCGGCGTCACCCAACGGCGCCTGACCTTCAACGGGCAGGGTCCCCGGCCCCGTCCTGCGCGGCAAGGTGGGGGACACCTTCGAGATCACTCTGGTCAACGACGGCACGATGAGCCACTCCCTCGACTTCCACGCCGGGATCACCCCGCCCGATAAAGCGATGCGCTCGATCAACCCCGGGGAGTCCCTCGTCTACACCTTCAAGGCCCAGCACTCGGGGATCTGGCTCTACCACTGCTCCACCTCGCCGATGAGTCTGCACCTGGCCGCCGGCATGCACGGGGCCGTCATCATCGATCCACCGGGACTGCCGGCCGTGGACCGCGAGTACGCCATCGTCGCCTCCGAGGTCTACCTCGGTCCCGAGGGCGGTGAGCCCAACACCGACAAGATCGCCGCCAAGACCCCCGACCTCATGACCTTCAACGGGGTGGCCTTCCAGTACCACCAGCAGCCGCTCAAGGCCAAGGTGGGTGAGCGCGTGCGCTTCTGGGTCATGGCCGCCGGGCCCTCACTGCCGACGCCCTTCCACGTCGTCGGCCTGCAGTTCGACCAGGTCTTCTTCGAGGGGCCTGGACCCTCGGTGGCCCGGGCCAGATCGGCAACGCCTGGTCCGGTGGCTCCCAGGCCCTCGGCCTGCAGCCCGCCCAGGGCGGCTTCGTGGAGTGCGTCGCCTCCGAGCCGGGCCACTACGTGTTCGTGTCCCACTCCTTCGCCGACATGGAGAAGGGTGCTCACGGCGTCCTGGAGGTCAGTCCCTGAGCTGCGGCGTCCTCAGGCCATGGCTGGGAGTGCCACCGAACGCTGCCTCGGCCCCGGACGACTGTGCCCGGGGCCGAGGCCTTGCAATCTCAGAAGTGGTGGACGGGTGGATGGGGTGCTGTTGGAGCAGCGCGGTCAGGCGACGTCGGCGTGAACGACCTTGAGGTCCGGCTCCTCGTGGATGGGCTGAGTCGAGCCGATCTGGCAGCCGTCAGGCCCGTTGGGCAGGAACTTGAGGCGCTCGTAGGCAGCCGGGTCGGGGCCGACGACGGCCCTTAGGAAACCCTCGTGCATGGTGCACACCAGGTCGCGCGGCCGGTGGTTGCGCGTGATGAGCGGGCAGGAGCGCAGGACGACGGTGTCACCGGAGACCTCCGGGGCGAAGCCCATGACCGCCAGGTAGGGGATGAGGGCGGTGACCCGGTCCACCTGCTCGCCGTCGACCGTGGGCTCGGCAACGGTGCCGGGGGTCAGCTCGGCCCAGCGGCGACCGATCTCCAGAGCGGTGGCCCGGGCTTCCTCGCCCTCGCCCAGGGTGTCGGCGATCGCGTCGAGCAGCAGCAGGTAGGCGTCGACCATCTGCTGGGGGTCGGGGGCCGTTGAGGCGTAGCGCAGGGCCGGGCGGCCCCGCTTACCCGTCGGTTTGGTGGACACCGTGACGAATCCGGCGTCAACCAGGGCGTCGAGGTGCTCACGAACAGTGTTGTGGTGCAGGTTGAGTGCGCTGGCGACCTGAACGGCCGTCATCGCGTCGTTTGAAGCCTCCACGACCTCCAGGACGCGCCGGCGCGCCGCAGAGAGGTTGGCGCGTGCGGACAGGTCGCCCAGGGCGGGACGTGGGAGCGGAGGAGTCGGACGGTTGTGCATGTCATGAGACTATCGCGCTTTCGCTTGTGGGAACCGTCAAAAATCGGTGTGTAGTTGAATCCTGCAACGGCTCTGTGATGTGAGTTTCTAGCACATGATGTCCAATAGCGAGTCCATTGAAGCGTGAAAAAACTCAGTACTGACGCCGTTTTTGTCGGGTCGTCGCCCGGTGGCAGGACAAACGACCCTCAGGGAGAAGGATCCCGCTGTCGACGAAATTGTGACGCTCCCGGAAGGGCGCCGCCCGTGCTCAGGGGTGCTTCAGGGGCGGCTGGGATCCTCGGCCTCCAGCGAGGGCGCCAGCAGCCGGCGGAAGGACTCCACCCGTGCGCGTCGATCCTCGGGAGCCACCGAGGCTCCCGGTGCGGCCGGCCCGTCGGCCGTGCCGGCCCATGCGTCCAGGGCGCAGTCGACGACGTCGTCCTCGTGGGTGCACCCGCGAGGACAGTCCTCGGCCACGGAGGCCAGGTCCGGGAAGCCCCGAAGGACGTCGGCGCTGCCGACGTGGGAAACCCCGAAGGAACGCACGCCGGGGGTGTCGATGACCCAGCCGCCCCCGGGCAGCTCGAGGGCCTGAAGACTGGTGGAGGTGTGGCGACCTCGGCCGGTGACCTCGTTGACGTGTCCGGTGGCGCGGTCGGCTCCGGGTACGAGTGCGTTGATGAGCGTGGACTTGCCGACTCCGGAGTGGCCCACGAGGACCGAGGATGCGCCGTTGAGCGCCTGGCGGACCGCCTCGACGCCGTCGTCGGGCCGTTGGTCCCCACCGGTCTGGGAGGGCTCGGTCCCGGCGATGTGGGGGCTCAGTCTCGTGGCCAGGCAGCGCACGCCCAGGGGGCCGTAGAGGTCTGTCAGCGGGGCGGCGTCGGCCAGGTCGGTCTTGGTGAGCACGATGAGCGGCTCCATGCCGGCGTCGTAGGCGGCCACGAGGTAGCGGTCGATCATGCGTGGGCGCGGCTCGGGGTCGGCCACGGCGGTGACGATGACGAGCTGGTTCGCGTTGGCGACGATCCCCCTCTCGGTGCCGGCGGTGTCCCCGTCCTCGGCGCTGCGGCGCAGCAGGGTGGTGCGCTCCTCGATGCGGACCATGCGCGCCAGGGTGCCCTTGCGGCCGCTGGTGTCCCCGACGACGGCGACCCGGTCGCCGACGACGACTTTGCCCCGACCGAGCTCGCGGGCCTTCATGGCGGTGATGTTGCCGCTGGAGTCCTCGGTGAGGCCCGGGTCGTCCAGGCGGATGCGGTAGTGGCCGCGGTCGATGCGGGTGACCATGCCCAGGGCCGCGTCGGCGTGGCTGGGTCGCTGCTTGGTGCGCGGGCGTGAGCCCCGACCGGGGCGGACCCTCACGCGCGGGTCGTCGGTGCCGATGTCGCGGCGAGCCATCAGGCGCCATCTCCCGGGGGCGTCAGCTGAACGTGTGCCCCAGCGGTCGCTCCGGTGCGGTCCCCACAGGCGGCGGTGGCCAGCATGGCGGCCCACAGGTCCGTGAAGCCGGGCAGCGTCTTGGAGGTGCACTCGACGTCGTCCAGGCTCACCCCGTCCACGCTCAGGCCGATGATGGCGGCGAAGGTGGCCATCCGGTGGTCGGCGTAGGAGCGCAGGGCGGCGCCGTGCAGCGGTGCGGGGCGGATAATGAGCCCGTCGTTGCTCTCCTCCGCCTCCCCGCCCAGAGGCGGATCTGGGCGGCCAGGGCCGCCAGGCGGTCGGTCTCGTGCCCGCGCAGGTGCGCGATGCCGGTGAGGGTGCTGGTGTGGCCCTGCGCCCCGGCGAGGGTCGCCAGGGCCGCCACCGTGGGGGCCAGCTCGCCGACGTCGGACAGGTCCGCGTGGATCCCGGTCAGCCGCCCGGTGCCGCGGGCCGTGAGAGTCCCGTCGGTGAGTGTCACCTCCCCGCCCAGGCGGGGGAGGACCTCGCGCCAGGCGTCGCCGGCCTGGGTCGTGGCCGTCGGCCAGTGGGGGACGCTGACCCGGCCCCCGGCCACGAGGGCCGCCGCCAGGAAGGGGCCGGCGTTGGACAGGTCCGGCTCGATGGCCACCCTGCCCGCCGCGGGGATGGCCGGGGTGGACCCGCCAGGTGCGCTCGCCGTCACCGGCCCCGGGGGCGGGCTCGTCCACGGCGATGCCCCGCTCGCGCAGCGTCGCCACCGTCATGGCCACGTGCGTCAGCGAGGGCACCGGCCCGGTGGGGGTGAGCTCCAGGCCGCCGGGCAGGGAGGGCGCCCAGAAGCAGGAGGGCGGAGACGAACTGGGAGGATGCCGAGCCGTCGACCGCCACCCGGGCGCCCTCGGCTCGCGGGAGGGCGCCGTCGCCGGGGGCCGACTGCGCACCGGCAGGAAGCCGGGCTCACCGAGGTGGGTGACCTCCGCGCCCAGGGCGGCCAGTGCGTCGAGCAGAGGCGCCATGGGGCGGCGCCGGGCGGCCTCGTCCCCGTCGAAGACGACCGGGGCGTCGGCCAGCGCGGCCAGGGCGGGCACGAATCGCATCACGGTCCCGGCCAGGCCGACGTCGATGCGTCCGATGCCGTCGGATCCGGTCTGCACATGCAGTGGCAGGGGAGCCGGGGTGACGCGCAGCCGCGTACCCGAGGCTCCCAGGTCCTCGAAGCTGGCGCCGAGCACGGTGAGGGCTGCGAGCATGAGCTCGGTGTCGCGCGAGCGCAGGAGCCCGGTGAGCGTCGTCTGCGCGTCGGCGACGGCGGCCAGAAGCAGGGCCCGGGCACTGAGGGACTTCGACCCCGGCAGCTCCACGACGGCCTCCAGCGCCCCGGTCGCCACCGGCGCCCGCCAGGGCGCGGACTTGGAGAATGAATCCATATCCTCAGTATGCCAGAAGGGTGTAATATGTCGATGTTCCGATAAAAAAGGCTCGAAGCAGTGTCTTACATATCGCCCGAGGATGAATTCTCCAGCAAGCGACAAACTGGTCCTCACAGGGAGAGTGTGGAAACTATGAAGAAGGTATCGTTGAATGGCTTGTAGCGAGTTTGTCTCCTATATAGGGGGTATTGGAGCGTCGCCCTGGGTGTCTACCGAAAACGTCGGTTGCAGTGCCGTGTTACGAGTGTGTGATTAGTGTCTCAGTGGCCATTTTGATAATTAAGGTATGAAGGGGTGGTCGTGGAGTGAAAAACTTCTCGCGCTTCCTCGTATTGAGAGCCTTTGGTTTTGTTCTGCAAATTTCTCTAATCGATCCTGCAAGGAAAGTTTGATAACAATAATGCAACCTAAAACACCGCTCTCTCCCCCAAGTCCCCGGGAGTCGTTCTGGAAAAGCCTATTTTCTGCCACAATTGTAGGCTTCGCGATACTCATGTTTTTTTATGCTGCAACAGTAGCAAGGAAGGGCTTAACGTCGGAAACGTATGATTTCTTCAAGGAGTATCTAAAGCGATGTTTAGAGAACATCTCTCAAGGTGATATTAAGAAGTATCTCATTCCGACAGAAACATGGATTTCTGCAGCAACAATTTCTTTGACTACAATTAAACAGAAACAATGGAGCGATATCCGAAATTACACAACAGGTCAACTAGAGCAGGAAATTAAGAAGAAAAAAGCGCTATTCTATGCAATTTCATCGTTAGCCACTGCGGCGGCTGTTATTGCCGCAATTGGAACTGTGTGCCTATATAGAAATCCCTCAGTTGAGACTTGGTTTCTCTGCTCCGTGCTCTGGTTTGCATTCTATGTCATTTCATGTATACCGTCATTCATGACAGGAGATAATATCGAATTGTCGCTTACCTATGTTGAAGCAATTAAGGCTTTGGGGAGGTCCTATGGTCTGTCAGATGGTCTCCAAGATACTAAGTGGGGAAGTGTCAGTGAAGGGGTGTCTGAGCGTGAAGAATCGAGGGCATCTAGGGTGAAGGAATGGTTTAAGCAGTTCAAAACTGTACCGGTTTGGGTAATTGTTATTATTACAATAATCACCGTTTGCCTGCTGTGCTTCAAAGGCTATTTTTCTGTGTCGGTCGCTATGATAGCGATTGTGCCACTCGTCTTGATCTTGTTCTTTAAGATACTTGTCGTGCCGACAATAGTTAGGAGGTTTGTTGTAGGGGGTGATATAGGGCTGTCTTTTCAAGTGATTCTGTATATCGAAATCTTCCTTTTTGTATTTGTTTCATCCTGTGTCGATGAGTTTAGTCGTCATAAAATGGAGCACCCGGAACAGTCGTTTATGAACGTATTCAATACGTATGGAGCTCCGATTGCGGCATTGCTCTGGATGTGTGTTGCCCTATCCTTGTGTTCTGCAGTTCTTGTGATACCTTCTGTAATCTTACCTAAAAGTATAGGGTGGCCACGTGTGCAAAGGTATTCTGGTCCCGCTCGTTCGATTTATGTCACACTAAATTGTTCGAATCTAACTATAAATTCTGTAGAGAAACTCGTGGCGTATTAAAAGGTGTCAGTGTTGACAAACTTATAGAATCTATAGAATCTGAACACCTCTCGGAGGATCATAAAAAGAGATATGCCGATGGTAAGCGCTCGGCAACGCCGCAGGATGATGCTGTCAAGTCATCCCCTTGTCCGGGGAAGTGAAGGTGATGTCAGCCTTTACCGCCAGTGCCCTGCCGCGCCAGCCCCTGGCCCAGGTTCTCAGGAACGTCACCGCCACTCCGCGACAGAGGTGGAGTGCGCCACAGGCTGTTCACGGTCCTGTCCCTGGCCGTGGCAGGAGTGCTCGCAGGCTGTCACAGCCTGACGGCGATATGGGAGCGCACCACCGACCTGACCACTGCTAACCTGGACCTGACTCATGACGCTGAATTGCCCCGGGTTTGATGGAGGCAGAGATCCTTCCGTGTCATCTCTGCCTCCATCAAACCCGAGGCGATTTACTCATGCCAGGGCCTCGATGACCGCATTCAGGGTGGTCGAGGGACGCATGACGGCGTCGGTCAGGGCCGCATCGGGACGGTAGTAGCCGCCGATGTCCACCGGGGAGCCCTGGACGGCCAGCAGCTCGGCCTGGATCGTGTCGTTGAAGGCCTCGAGCTGCTGGGCGATCGGGGAGAAGACGGCGGCGAGCTCGGTACTGGTCTCCTGCGCGGCCAGCTCGCGGGCCCAGTACAGGGCCAGCCAGGCGTGCGAGCCGCGGTTGTCGATCTGCCCCAGGCGGCGTGCCGGGGAACGGTTCTCCTCCAGCAGCCGGGCCGTGGCGGCCTCCAGGGCGTCGGCCAGGACCTCGGCGCGCTCGTTGCCACTGACCTGGCCCACGTGGTGGAAGGCCTCCGCCAGGGCCAGGAACTCGCCCAGGGAGTCCCAGCGCAGGTAGTCCTCCTCGAGCAGCTGGCGCACGTGCTTGGGGGCCGAGCCCCCGGCCCCGGTCTCATAGAGGCCGCCGCCGTTCATCAGCGGTACCACCGAGAGCATCTTGGCGCTCGTGCCCAGCTCGAGGATGGGGAAGAGGTCCGTGTTGTAGTCACGCAGCACGTTGCCGGTCACCGAGATGGTGTCCTCGCCGCGGCGGGCGCGCTCCAGGGACAGGCGCGTGGCCGCCACCGGGTCCAGGACGCGGATGTCCAGGCCCTCGGTGTCCTCACCTGCCAGGTAACGGTGCACCAGGTCGATGAGGACGGCGTCGTGGCCACGCTCTGGGTCCAGCCAGAAGACGGCCGGGGCACCGGTGGCCCGGGCCCGCGTGACCGCCAGGTGCACCCAGTCGCGCACGGGGGCGTCCTGCGTGGTGCAGGCCCGCCAGATGTCACCGGCGGCCACCTCGTGGGACAGCAGCACCGCACCGGGCTCGGCGCCCGCGTCCTCGACCGCGACGACCTCCACGGTGCCGTCGGCCGGGATGAGGAAGGTCTTGTCGTGGCTGCCGTACTCCTCGGCCTTGCGGGCCATGAGACCCACGTTGGGCACCGAGCCCATGGTGGCCGGGTCCAGCGCCCCGTGGGCGCGGCAGTCATCGATGACAGCCTGGTAGACCCCGGCGTAGGAGGAGTCCGGGATGACGGCGAGCGTGTCCGCGGTCTGGCCGTCCGGCCCCCACAGGTGGCCGCCGGCCCGGATCATGGCGGGCATGGAGGCATCGATGATGACGTCACTGGGCACGTGCAGGTTCGTGATGCCGCGGTCGGAGTCCACCATGGACAGGCGGGGCCCGGCGGCGAGCTCGGCCTCGATGGCGGCGCGGATCTCCTCACCCTGGGGCAGCGAGTCCAGGCCCGCCAGGATCGAGGCCAGCCCGTCCTCGGCGCGCAGACCCGCCTCGGCCAGGACCCGCCCGTAGGTGGAGAAGACGCCCGGCAGGGCGGCGCGCACCGCGTGACCGAAGATGATCGGGTCGGAGACCTTCATCATCGTGGCCTTGAGGTGCACCGACAGCAGCAGTTCCTCATCCTTGGCGGCGGCCACCTGTCGGGCGAGAAACTCGTCCAGGGCGGCGGCGCTCATGAAGGTGGCGTCCACGACCTCCCCGGCCGTCACCGGCAGCGACTCCCGCAGGACGAGCGGCTCGCCGCCGTCGGACGACGCAACCGGATCTGCAGGGTGCCGGCCTCGGGGACGACGACGCTGCGCTCGTTGCGCCGGAAGTCGCCCGATCCCATCGTGGCCACGCGGGTGCGCGACTCGGGCGACCAGGCCCCCATCGAGTGCGGGTGGGAGCGGGCGTAGGCCTTGACAGCCGCCGGGGCGCGCCGGTCCGAGTTGCCCTCGCGCAGGACGGGGTTGACGGCGCTGCCCTTGACGGCGTCGTAGGCGGCGCGCGCCTCCCGCTCGGCGGGCGTGGCAGGGGAGTCGGGGTAGTCGGGGATCTCGTGGCCCAGGGCCTGGAGCTCAGCGATGGCGGCCTTGAGCTGGGGCAGGGAGGCCGAGATGTTGGGCAGCTTGATGATCGTGGCCGCCGGCGACTGGGTGAGCTCACCCAGGCGGGCCAGGTCGTCGTCGGCCAGGGAGAAGGATGCCAGGATGCGTCCCGCCAACGAGATGTCCGCCGTGCCGACGCTCACGCCCGCCCGCTGGGCGAAACCGCGCACGACCGGCAGGAAGGAGTGGGTCGCCAGCATCGGGGCCTCGTCTGTCCAGGTGTAGACGATGTCGGGCTCCTCAGCCTGCTTCGACTGGGTCGTCTGGCTTGCCTGAGCCGGCTGGGCGGACTGGACGGTCATGAGTGCTCCCTGCGTGTCGATGACGTGTCTGCGTGTGGTGATGAGGTGGTGCGGGCGCGTCAGGGCGCCGCGACCGGTCGGCAGCGGACCGGGGTGAGAGTAGCCGCCGCCCGTGACACCCAGGTGACAGCTACCGGAGCGTTCTAGACGGTGGCGGTGAACCGACGTCTGACCCGGGCCAGGGGCCGACGGGTTCCGACGTCGGCGCCTCAGGCGGTCACGTGGCGCTGCTGGACGGCCTGCTGGGCGGCCTGCATCGCCTCACGCTGCTGGCGGGCGTTGCGCACCTGCCAGGCCAGTGACGGCCTGCCCTGACGATCGACGGCGGCCAGCGCGAGCCCGGCCCCCAGGGCGGCCCCGCGCAGCAGCCCGGAGAGGGCCTCCTTACGGGCCTGCGTCCCCTTCACGGTCCACACGGGGTTGTTGACCACGGTGAGGGGTACGTTGAGGGCGGCCAGGATGGTGGCGTTCGTGCGGGGAGCTCGGCCGGCGGCCAGCCCCAGTCCGGCCACGAGGCTTGCGGCACCCGAGGCGCGGGTGAGCAGCCGGGCGTCGGCGGCCAGCACCGGTGGCAGGCCGACCCGCTCCAGCGTGGGGGCGACCTTCTCGAACTTCTCCACGTGGCGCGACGGACGCACCAGGGCGTCGAGCCCATCGACGATGAAGGGTGCAGCGAGCATGGGGCGGGCGAAGGATCGCAGAATGTTCATGCCCCCATCCTGGCCTACGTGGGCGGCTCGGGCCAGCAATATCGCCGTTCGAACGTGGCGCGTGCCTCGCTGAACGCGGACGGGGAATGAATCCGGGGCGTCATCGTGTTGGCCGGGACATGAGCACCCAGCAGCCGACCGTGCCGTCGTTGAGCCGGACCGCACGCCGACGGGGCGCACCGCCGGGCGGGCCACGAGGTCGTCATGAGCGATCCGGTCGCCAGGACGGGCACCGTCGGCACCGCCGCATGCCGGGACGAGTCGCCACGATGACCGAGCTTCTCGGCGCAGGTGAGGCCGAGGACTCCCTGGGCACGTTAGGCTCATGGTTGATGACGGACATCGACGACCACACAGATGAGATCGCCCTGGACGAGGTGATCGATCCGGGCGATGGTGCGCACGGTCTGGACCGGGCGCCGGCAGGTGAGGACGAGGCCGCCCGCGCCGCCCGCTTCGAGGCCGAGGCCCTGCCCTACCTGGACCAGCTCTACGGCGCCGCCTACGCATGACCCGCAACCGAGCCGATGCCGAGGACCTCGTGCAGGATGCCTACGCCAAGGCCTTCGGCTCCTTCCACCAGTACCGGCCCGGCACCAACCTCAAGGCCTGGCTCTACCGGATCCTGACCAACACCTTCATCAACTCCTACCGCAAGAAGCAGCGCGAGCCGCTCCAGTCCGACGCGGAGACGGTCGAGGACTGGCAGCTGCACCGGGCCGCCTCCCACGACTCGGTGGGGCTGCCCAGCGCGGAGAACCTCGCCCTGGACGCCCTGCCGGACTCCGACATCAAGGACGCCCTGGGTCAGCTCACCGAGGACCGTCGCCTGGCCGTCTACCTGGCGGACGTGGAGGGCTTCTCCTACAAGGAGATCGCCGAGATCATGGACACGCCCATCGGGGACCGTCATGTCCCGGCTGCACCGAGGGCGCCGCCAGCTGCGCGAGCTGCTGGCCGACTACGCCCGCGAGTACGGGTACGGGGAGGAGGAGAAATGACAGACCGCATGAAACCGGGAACCAGCATCGACAACGCTGAGCCCGCCAAGAACCCCAAGACCCTTAAGACTACGGACGGCTCCCAGGACTGCTCCTGCGCCGAGGCCCGCGCCCACCTGGAGGCCTTCCTCGACCGCGAGTGCACCGCCGACCTCGCCGAGCGCCTCGCCCAGCACGTGGCCACCTGCTCGCACTGCTCGCGCATCGCCGACGCCGAGACCCACCTGCGTGAGATCCTGCGCTCGCGGTGCGCCGAGCAGGCCCCTCCCGAGCTGCGCGCCCGGGTCCTGGGGCGCCTGTCGGCCCTGCGCGCCACCGCGGTGAGCGTGACGACGACGTCGACCACGACCCGGACTCGGGCCTCCGCCTCCGGACAGGTGGTGCGCATCGTGGAGTCCCGGGTCGAGTCCTCCCGGACCGTCCGCTTCGAGCGCGACTGAGGGGGCGGCCCCGGGCCATCCCGGCTCCGTGTCGTCGTCGCCAGCAGTGACGTGTGGTCGCCTTCACCGGCTGGCCGGCGGCGCGAGACTGGCCGGGGCGCGTCGCCGTGTGCGAGAATCAGCGGCGTTCCGTGCCCCCTCGTGGGGCGAGTCAAGACACGAGGAGGCAGTGATGAGCAAGCGCGGTCGTAAGCGTCGTGCACGCGCCAAGTCCAGCGCCAACCACGGCAAGCGTCCCAACGCCTGAGCCGGGTGGCGCGCTGAGCGCAACGCCCTGAGACATAGCAGACGTCGGCCGGTCACCGCAGCGGTGACCGGCCGACGTGACGTAACCGGGGCCGTCGGGTCTCAGGACTCGGGGCGCTCGACGCCGAGCCACTCGTACCAGCCGCGGTGCAGCACCAGCCAGGCCAGCAGACCGTATCCGGCCTGGCCCGGGTGCGTGCCGCCGGCGGCAGCGACGTCGGCCGTCCACTGCTCGTGGTTGCGCAGCGGCTCGAAGGCGTCCACGTAGGGCACATTGCGGCGCAGGCACACCTCCTCGGCGGCCTGGGACAGCTGGGCGGTGGCGTCGGGATCGGCCTCCGGCAGGGGAGGGGGCCCGACGACGAAGCACTCGCGGTGGTCGGAGGCGGCAGTGTCGAGGATGTTGGCCAGGGCCAGGCGTGAGCGGGCGTAGATATGCCGGCGATCACGTCGGCCACTCCCAGTCCCACGACGAGCCGGTTGATGCCGGTGTGCGTGGAGCGCCGTGCCACCTCGGGCCCCCAGCGGTCGGACATCTGGGCGGTCGTCTCACCGGGAACCGCCAGTGAGGTCCACAGGATGTCGGCGTCCCGGGGCGTACGGGCCATGACCCGGCCCGTCCATCCCAGAGCGCGCCCGTCACCATGACCGGCCACCAGCTCGTCGCCGATGAAGCTCAGCCTCGTCTCACGCATGACAGCGCCTCCTCATGCCTCATGATTCCTCATGCTGCCTTGACATTATCGTGACCTTGCGTCGTAACGGGGGAGGCTGACGGCATTTCGATGGGGCTGACCGGGGACGGATCGGTGATGACCGGCCTGGTCTCAGTCCCGGGTGAAGGCCTGGTGGATGATCTCCTCCTGCTGGGCGCGGTGAAGGCCGGCGGTGCCCACCGCCGGGGCGGCGGCCTCGGGCCGGGAGACCAGCGTGGGCAGGACACCGCCGGTCAGGGTCGGTCGGCAGGTTGAGCGCCAGGTAGGGGCCACATGCCCTGGTTGGCGGGCTCATCCTGAACCCACACGAGCTCGGCCCCGCTGAAGGGGAGCCAGCGCCTCGGCGATGGCAGAGGCATCCAGCGGGTAGAGCTGCTCGAGGCGGACGATGGCCGTGCCCGTGTCCCCGATCTTGGTCCGGTGGGCCAGCAGGTCGTAGTAGACGCGCCCCGAGCACAGCAGCACCCGGTCCACGTTCTGCTTCTGCGCCGCGGCCAGGACGGCGTCGTCGGTCTCCCCGATGACCGGCTGGAAGGTGCCGGAGGTGAAGTCCTCCACCGGTGAGCAGGCGGCCTTCAGACGCAGCAGCTGCTTGGGGGTGAAGACGATGAGAGGACGGCGTGGGCGGCGGTAGGTGTGCTCGCGCAGCAGGTGGAAATAGCTGGCGGGCGTGGAGGGCTGGGCCACCAGCATGTTGTCCTGGGCGCACATCTGCAGGTAGCGCTCGATACGGGCTGAGGAGTGGTCCGGTCCCTGCCCCTCCTGGCCGTGGGGGAGCAGCATGACCAGGCCGGAGCGCTGCCCCCACTTCTGGGCGGCGGAGGTGACGTACTCGTCGATGACGGACTGGGCGCCGTTGGCGAAGTCGCCGAACTGGGCCTCCCACATGGTCAGCCCCTCGGGCCGCTCCACCGAGTAGCCGTACTCGAAGGCCAGGGCGGCGTACTCGCTGAGCAGCGAGTCGTAGATCTCCAGGGGCGCCTGGTCCGGCGTGAGGAAGTTCAGGGGCGTCCACTCCTGACCGGAGGTGTGGTCGTGCAGGACGGCGTGACGCTGGGCGAAGGTGGCGCGGCGGGCGTCCTCGCCGACCAGGCGGATCGGCACGCCCTCCATGAGCAGGCTCCCCAGGGCGATGAGCTCTCCGAGCCCCCAGTCGATACCGCCCTCGCGTGTGGCCTCGCGGCGCTTGGAGAGCATGGCCTGGAGCTTGGGGTGGACGCTGAAGGACTCGGGCCAGGAGACCTGGGCGTCCCCGATGCGCTCGACGACATCGCGCGGCACGGCCGAGGTCCAGCCGAGCATCATGCCGATGCCCGCCTGCTGGGAGTAGGGGATCTCCAGGGAGGACAGGGGCACGCCCACCTTCGTGGGGTCCGACAGGTCCTGTGCGGAGGTGTTGGTCGTCTCGGCGTCGGTATCGGAGACCTTGCCCCCGGTGACCTGGAGGCGGGCCTCGGTGAAGATCCTCTCCAGCTCGTCCTGGTAGCTCTTGGCGATCTCCTGGGCCTCCTGCGGGGTGACGTCGCCGCGCCCCACGAGAGCGGAGGTGTAGACCCCTCGGGTGGAGTCCAGGGAGTCGATGAGCCGGTACATGAGCGGCTGGGTCATCGAGGGGTCGTCCCCCTCGTTGTGCCCGCGGCGCCGGTAGCAGATGAGGTCGATGATGACGTCCTTGTGGAAGGTGCGCCGGTACTCGTAGGCGTGGCGTGCGGTACGGGCCACCGTCTCGGGGTCGTCGGCGTTGACGTGGAAGATCGGCACCTGCAGGCCCTTGGCCAGGTCGGTGGCGTAGATGGTGGAACGGGCCGAGGCCGAGCCGGTGGTGAAGCCGATCTGGTTGTTGACGACGATGTGGACGGTGCCGCCGGTGCGGTAGGCGGGCAGCTGGCTCATGTTGAGGGTCTCGTAGACCACGCCCTGGCCGGCGAAGGCGGCGTCACCGTGGACGAGGACCGGCATGACCGTGTAGCCCTTCTCGCCCAGGCCGATGCGGTCCTGCTTGGCGCGCACGATGCCCTCGACGACGCCGTCGACCGTCTCCAGGTGGGAGGGGTTGGCGGCCAGGGAGACGCGGGTGGACACGCCGTCGGTCCCGGAGAAGACGCCCACGGTGCCCAGGTGGTACTTGACGTCCCCGGTGCCGGCGCCCTCGATGACGCCGTTGCCCTCGAACTCGTCGAAGACCTGGGCGTAGGACTTGCCGGCGATGTTGGTGAGCACGTTGAGGCGGCCGCGGTGGGCCATGCCGATGACGACCTCGTCGAGGCCGTCGTGGGCTGCGGCGTCGAGCAGGCGGTCCAGGGCCACGATGAGGGACTCCCCCTCCCTCGAGGCTGAAGCGCTTCTGGCCCACGTACTTGGTCTGCAGGAAGGTCTCGAAGGCCTCGGCCTGCTCCAGCTTGGTGAGGATCCGACGGCGCTCCTCATCGCCGATGTCCTCCCAGTCCCGCTCGAGGCGTTCCTGCCACCAGGCTCGCTGGGCCGGGTCCTGGATGTGCATGTACTCCACGCCCACGGTGCGGCAGTAGGCGTCGCGCAGCATCTTGAGGATCTCGCGCAGGGTGGCCCGATCGCGCCCGCCCAGCCCCCGGGTGGGGAAGGAGCGGTCCAGGTCCCACAGGCTCAGCCCGTAGGAGGTGATGTCCAGGTCGGGGTGGCGGCGCAGGCGGTAGGTGAGCGGGTCGTTGTCGGCGGCCAGGTGTCCGCGCTGACGGTAGGCGTGGATGAGCTCGGCCACGCGCGCCGGCTTGCCGGTCTCCAGCTCGGGGTCGTAGGTGGTGTCACGCATCCACGCGACCGGCTCGAGGGGGATGCGCAGGGACTCGAAGGCCCGGTTCCAGAAGCCGTCCAGTCCCAGGAGCTTGCGTTCCACCAGGCGCAGGAAATCGCCCGAGGTGGCGCCCTGGATGACGCGGTGGTCGTAGGTGGAGGTCAGGGTGACGACCTTGCCGATGGCCTGGCGGGCCAGCGTGTCGGGCTCGCACCGGCGAAGGCGGCCGGGTAGTCCATGCTGCCGACCCCCACGATGAGTCCCTGGCCGGGCATGAGGCGAGGCACCGAGTGCAGGGTGCCGATCATGCCGGGGTTGGTCAGGGTCACGGTGGTGCCGCGGAAGTCGTCGAGGTCCAGCTTGTTGTCGCGGGCCTTGGCCACGATGGCCTCGTAGGCCTCAACGAACTGGGACAGGTCCATGAGGTCGGCCTGCTTGATGGAGGGCACCAGCAGTCGGCGCTGCCCGTCAGCGCCGGGCACGTCGATGGCCAGGCCGAAGGCCACGTGGGCGGGCTCGTGCAGGACCGGCTTGCCGGCCTCGTCGACTCCGTAGGCGACGTTCATCGAGGGCATCTCGGCCAGCGACTCGACCACCGCCCAGCCGATGAGGTGGGTGAAGGAGACCTTGCCGCCGCGAGTGCGGGCCAGGTGGCTGTTGATGACGGCACGGTTCTCGATGAGGACCTTGGCGGGCACGGCCCGGGCGGAGGTGGCCGTGGGCATGGACAGGGAGTCGTCCATGTTCTTGGCGGTGCGGGCCGCCGCCCCCTTGAGCCGGACGGATCTCTCCTCGCAGCCGTCGCCCTCCAGGTCGTGCGCGGGGTGGGCGGCCAGACGCTGGGCGTAAGGCGAGGTCGGGGAGCGGTGTCCGACGGCGGGGCCGGCGGAAGGTCTGAGCGCGTGACATCCTGGACGGCGGAGGAGTGACGCAGGGGGGAGGCGACCTGAGGCGTGATGGTGGCCCGGCGCGGACCACCGGCAGCCGCCGACGCGAAGCCATTCGAAGGGTTACTTGACCGGTGCAGGCCGGCGCTCGGATCGGTCTCGAAGAGCTCTCGCCACTGGGGGCTCACGGAGGAGGGATCCGCTGACCAGGCGGCCCGCATCTCCTCCACCATCCACTCGTTGGCGCCGAAGCCTGGGCTGGTCTGGTCCTGCGTGGGCACGTCGGGTCTCCTCGGAGCTTGTCAGTCTCCCGTTCCGGCACTGGGAGCCTCAGCGGGACCCCGGGGAGGAACGGCGGCATTCATCGGACATCCTAGAAGGCGAAGGGTGTCTCAAGCGAGTAAATGCGGGACCAAGGACACACGCGTGTCCCGGATGTGACGCGCTCGCGGTCTCGGCCCGGCGGCCAGCCTGACGACGATGACCTACAGGTCGCGCCACTCCTCGAAGGCATCGAGCCGGGACATGTCGCCGTCTGCAAGTGTCTGAGCCACCGCCTCGAGTAGTTCCAGCCGAGGGTCCTCCTCCCGCCGGACGCGTTCTAAGTTTACTTCGAATGACCAGTCAGCTGTCGTCGCGCCGTCTGCCAGAAAGGACTTGAGGGCTCTCCCGGACTCCTTGCGGTGCTCGGGCGAATGTGCAAACAGGTAGAAGTGGCATTCGGCTCGTAGAGGTGTCTCCTCGTCGTTGACGAGGGAAATTGCTTTCTCTGCCAGGCTGATCGCCTTCATGTCATCCGATTTGGCGAAAAGAATCTGAGCATAGTTGCCGAGGCTGATGGCGTCATAGGGGTCGGCGTCGATGGCACGTTGGTACATCTGCTCGGCCTGGTCTATGTTGCCACGTTTGGTGTGCAGGAAGAGTGCGTAGGCACCGAGGTTTCTGGCGTGGTGGGGGTCGGCGTCGATGGCCCGCTGGTACATCTGCTGGGCCTGGTCCATGTCGCCCGGGATGTTCTTGAGGAAGGTGGCGTAGGCACCGAGGATGTTGGCGTTGGTGGGGTCGGCGTCGATGGCCCGCTGGTACATCTGCTGGGCCTGGCCCATGTCGCGGCGGACAATGTGCAGGAAGGTGGCGTAGGCACCGAGGATGTTGGTGTTGGTGGGGTCGGCGTCGATGGCCCGCTGGTACATCTGCTGGGCCTGGCCCATGTCGCGGCGGACAATGTGCAGGAAGGTGGCGTAGGCACCGAGGATGTTGGCGTTGGTGGGGTCGGCGTCGATGGCCCGCTGGTACATCTGCTGGGCCTGGTCCATGTCGCCCGGGATGTTCTTGAGGAAGGTGGCGTAGGCACCGAGGATGTTGGCGTTGGTGGGGTCGGCGTCGATGGCCCGCTGGTACATCTGCTCGGCCTGGCCCATGTCGCGGCGGACAATGTGCAGGAAGGTGGCGTAGGCACCGAGGATGTTGGTGTTGGTGGGGTCGGCGTCGATGGCCCGCTGGTACATCTGCTGGGCCTGGTCCATGTCGCCCGGGATGTTCTTGAGGAAGGTGGCGTAGGCACCGAGGTTTCTGGCGTTGGTGGGGTCGGCGTCGATGGCCCGCTGGTACATGTCTTGGGCTTGGTCCATGTCACCTCGCTCGTGCTCCAGAAAGGTGGCGTAGCTGCGGAGAATGAAAGAAATGTTGGGGTTGGCGTCGATTGCTCTTTGGTACATGTCCTGAGCCTGATCCATGTCACCGCGCTTAGTGTGTAGGAAGGTAGCGTAGCTGCCAAGGGCAAGTGCGTTGGTGGGGTCGGCGTCGATTGCTCTTTGGTACATGTCCTGAGCCTGATCCATGTCACCACGTACGGTTTCGAGGAAAAGGGCGTAGGCGCCAAGAGCGATGGCATTGTTAGGATTTGTTTTGAGTGTGAGCTTGAACATGTCGTTTGTTGGAAGAGAGGGGTCGCCACAGAGGAACATGGTGGCGGCTGCTCGAAGTGCTTGTTGTTCAGATAGTGGAATACTCTTAAGTGAGGCAAGGGTGTGGCTTGAAACGGCCCAACTCGCTTCGTCGGCGATGGTGTCAAGAACCTCCCATCGATCATCCCCAACTTGACGAAGGAGTGGTACTGTGTGGTTGATGAACTTTGTTGCCTGATTCCATATGTCATCCCAGTCGGCTACTTCCCAAGCCTCATCTTTGTGTGCCAGAGAAAACAAGGTAAGTTGCTCTCTTGAAGCGGGACCTAATCCGATGCGACGCCAGTCGGCTGCTGATTTAATGAGTGTTCCGCACCATGAGTGCTTATTGCATTCGTCTGTAAATGCTGTGCGGACTGCTTCGGCGCACCCGAGTAGAGGGCCCAATCCGATACTCTTGATCTGAGGTAATTGATTTGCGTAGGAGGTGAGTTTTACGGCATTGAGTTCATTTACCGAGAGTGAGGGTGTTAGTGTAATTCGTTTAAAACGATTGATTGCGTCCCACCCTGAAACTCTTTCGTTGGTACGGTTGCTATGTTTGACATATTGAGAGTGCATCATGGTTGCGATGATGATGCAGGAGTTGTTCGTCCACTGGTTGAGTAGTCCGAGCGTTAAGCTCTGGTTGGATAGAAATCTGTCGAGATCGTCTAGGAGGATGACGGTATGGGGTGCCGGCTGTTGGCTGCTGCTGAGGAGCTGTTCGATGTCGCCATCGTCTCGTGGGAACCAGAATGGTGCCTCCGGCCAGTGGGAGCGAATCGTCTCTAATGCCAGGCGAGTCTTTCCGGACATGGATGGGCCCTCAATGAGGACGGGTGTTCCGTTGTTGAGGTGCTCCACCAGCTGGTTCTGAATGTCGCGAGGAACGAACTCGGTGATATCGCGATCCGAGTTGTGTACTCGCAGCGATTCTAAAGGTTCCTTGCCTATGTTAGTTGCCGCTCCCGCTGATTCGGCGATTTGTCGCCTGCGGGAGCGTGCGGAGACCCAATCTCGGAACTGGGGTGTTGCTGTCGCTGCTGCTCCAACGGCGGCCCCGATGAAGCCGCCTCCTGTTGCCCATGCTGCGCTGTGTGTTGCGAAGTACGGGATCGCGGCGCCCGCAACGATGCCTCCAGCTGGTGCAAGGAGCCACCAGCCGGATTGGCCCGGATCGATTGGGCGGACCGCTTTCTGCGGCTTCTGTGACGGCATCGCAACCTCCGTCCTTGCTTAGTCTGTGGCGTAGGCTACTCCAATCGTGAGAAACCAGTCGCTCTGGCGATGGCGGTGTGACACCTGATGGCTACGTCGGCTTCGATTC
>BNJT01000599.1_pt1 | contig 83716 bp, 113 predicted proteins | sample 8540491 | NCBI WGS metagenome assembly BNJT01 (sample SAMD00202455, study PRJDB9452) | human saliva metagenome | host: Homo sapiens | reverse complement strand
TTGAAGTGCCAACCGATCTTTCATTTGAGCTGCTGAAGCCTTTGCTGCGGAAGCAGAACCCTGATCCGCTAAGGTTGGGTCAGGAATTTTACTTTCCACTAAATTCGCATTGTATAACGCTTTATTTACTGCAATCACTTTTCGCTAAATTCAAGTTATTGGCAATGGCTTCATCGACTAAGCTATTTAATTGTTATCAGTTATAACCACGCCACCATTGTTCATTGATTGAGAACTGCTTATCATAATTTCTTCATAGTTTTTGATAATCTTGTTGAGCGGCTTCAACGTAGAACCATCTTTGCTCATTTGGTTAGAACATGCAGAAACAGCAAAGCCCCACACAACAGAAAAGCTAATTTTGATACGTGTTATCCCTACTGTTGTTAAAAGGCTGCGCAAATCTGCAGACGACCGCATGAGTGCACAATAATTGGTTAATTAACGCTTGATGACGAATAGTGGCGCTACACCTGGAGTAGACGTTCTTGCGGTTAAAATGCGCTTTTAATTCACGTTTCCTAATGCTTGATTGGAGCTCATCATTGATAATGACATAACTTCAAACTCATCATAATGACTCATTTCTGACTGCTTCCAGCCATACGTGTTTGCTGATGGTTTCGTGCAGAGTCTTTCGACTCACGACCAATAAGCAGCGTGCCGGTTCAGAGTTCTTCGCGAGAAGCAGGCAAAATAAACAGTACAGTTTTGACATTCGGCACTTTTTCTCGAGAATTTGACGCGCCTCATGCCAAATCACGATCTAAAAGACATCAATCCCTTGTTCAAGCGAGGCGCTCAATCATCGGCAATGCAAGTGCAGACGCACACTACCACTTCGTGCCCTCTAAAATGGCTTTCTCGGTTGCTGCTGATTCAAATTCTGTATGGCAAGCAAAAGATAATAATGTACGCCATCTTCTACAAGCTAGGCGAGAGTTGGCGAGTGGTAGAGAAATAGAGTTGGACTTCCATGACGAGGCAAAATCCCGGCAAGCAAAGCATCATCAAGTGACCTGCCGGCGCGCGCGCGATAGAGCAGCAAAGACGCCTCCTTAAACGCACATAGAAAACCTACTTGTGGTATGCCAACCTGTATCACAAGGTGCAACAAGTTGCACCTCACCTTTATTGATTATTTTTCGCAAGAGATTGGAACGAAGGTACATACCTAAATCCCACGGCTGTTCAATCCAAGTTTCTGTACGGAACATCGGGTCAACGCAATCATCCACCAATGGTGCACCGCCAGCCAGCTTTTGCAAATACCGTAAGTTACAAAATCTAGCTTTTGGATACATTTTGCGAATTTCACGCGCAGTATTACCTGTGCATCCACTAAATCATCTACCACGATAAAACCTTCGCCATCAGTCTGCTGGCACGTAATGGCCACTTTTAATTGCGCCCGCTATCGCGATCATGTGTAACTTGCTACACACACTGTCGTTTCTACGCGCAGCAAGCTTAATTCTCGCGCCAAAACAGCTGCGGAAATAAACCGCCACGGCCTGCCTCGCAATAATACTGCTTTCCAATAGCGTTGCGGGTAAGACGCTCCGCTAATTTACAGGCATGCATATGGAACATGTCCCAGAGATTACCAAGCAGGACATTTTGCAAGTTAGAGTGTATTTTTCACTCGCGAATCGATTCCTAAAGGTCTTATCTGGCAAAGCATACGCGAATGAATTATTGCCGTATTTTACCCTAATTTTCGCGTTAGCGCATTCTCAAACGACTATTTCACTTTCAGTTTTTGCCTACAGTGCATTTGGTTATACATTATTAGAGCGCTTCAACTTTTCTGGTGTGCGCATAGCTCTCTGTGGCAAGTAATGGGTAAAGCGTACTGCATCTAGGCAACAACATGGTAACCATTTCAGTTGATTTTTATCTCTTTACGCCCTGATTTTTCCTCTCTTTACCTCTTCTCTCTCTTCTTTATTTACTTTTGGCTTTTTCTTTTACATTCTTGTCTCATTTACAGTTTGCTATTTTATCAGCGATTTTCACGAAGTAGATCTATTATTTTCTCTATCTTTGCTTGTTTCTTTTCGCTAGCTTTTGCTTTTCATTTGCTTTCTCTATCCGCTTGTTCTGATTTTTCCAGCTTTTTCCCGTATCCAAAACATTAACGCCTTTCGGATCTCAGAAATGCCCTAGGCGGCGGTTACGATGACAACTAAACCACTTAATAAGTGATTTTGCAATCATCTTGCGATGATAGTTGGCCGGCTAGACAGTGTTCTTCCGCAGGAGTTTGATGGAAGAACCTGTTTTCCACCAAAATAGACGTAATATCTGGCAGGCACCAATACGGCTTAGCTAAGCCATGCTGCGGAGAAGACGATGTAGCCAAGCCTCGCAAATGAGAGACAAGCGAGAAAGGACAGTCTTTTCCCTAATTCATAACCTGGACGTTGGGCGTGCTTTGGTGGTGCGAGAACTGAAGGTCTAACACCGTCTGATTGACATTGCCTTCGGCCTTATTGTTAGATAAAATTCGACCTGTGCGCCACCTAGCCAGCTCCGATTGTCTTTCACTCTCTTCCAACCATTTTTCACATCATCACTCGCACGACGCGTTGTGACAACACCCAAACGAGGCGCCTTTCATACTCGAAGATAGTTGGAGATGAGTCCGCATGAATAGAAACTAACACTCGCTTTATGTTTACGCGCAATTTCAGTCTCGTTCTGGCAATTGCATACAAATAGTCGCCACTACCAGCGTCAAAAGCTGACCGCTTTAAAATTAGTGATCGGCATCTAATAACGCTTTTAATTCTTTAGCAACAGCGAGTGTAACCGTTTTTCTTTAATCCCAAGCGTACTCCCCATTGCGCGGGTCTGCACCATGCCCGGCATCACTGGTGGCAACACGGTTTTGGCAATACTCCAACCCGCTAGCACGCAGGCAAAATAACATCATACGGTTTTAAACTATTCATTCTATGTCCTCAACAAAACTCTAACGATCAAAGCGGTCTAATTTGGTGAGATAATTTGCAAAGCGTGCTCGTGCAATCCCATCCAGTTTGTGGCTTAAGTGTAATTCGGCGCCTCACTTCACCTTCATAATCGTGATTTAGAACGTCATCAACCAGCCGATGGAATCATCCCTCGCCTTTACTTCTGCCCATTCTAATAAACATAATGTTTGCTGCACGGAAATAATCCGCAGATAGCATAAACCAATTCTTCGGGATCGGCTGAGCGATATAAATCAAAATGGTATAAATGATATGGTGGGGAGTCGCATTGCTCTCTCTACCAACGTATAGGTTGTGGCTTTCTTCATATCACCTCGAGGACCAAAGCCGGGTGCTACAACACGACGCGTCAGTGTGGTTTTCCCCGCGCCCTAATCTGCACCGTTTAAACAAACCACCAATGAATGTGCACCATCTTCTGCTAACACTCTAAAAGCTTTGGCTACAAACGCTCGCCAAAGGCAAGTAATGTGACTTCTCCGGAAAGAAAAAGAAAGAAAATCCTTCATTATATCTCTCTTGTTCATGGTAAAGCCTGAAGGTGCGTCACAACAATCGAGCAACGTATCGGGCGATTTCGACCATCATATTTTAATTTGGTTTAATCTAAAACGAATAAAATGTTCACGATAAAACTTTTAATTCGTTAAATTGACTCTCGAATATCATCTAACGCCAAGTGCGTATTTCTGCTTTTAAAACCTGTTTGCACAACATCTCGGCTTCCGGCGACGCTAACTCTTTTAATGTGCTCACATCTAAATGGCGATAGTGAAATAGCCGTCTGCAAGGTCTGCCAGCGCTATATGTCTAAAACAAAAGGCGGTCTGCGCGAGCGCGACACTATTGCCAGCTACAGGCTGGAAGCCCCTTTGGGTACCCAACGTTTGAGGAAATCTCAACGTTTGCAATTCAGCGGCACACGTTCGGTTAATTTTACCTCCTTCCCTAACGCGCTCAATTAAACCATTTTCAGTATGTGTTTTACAATACCAATCACTCATTTTGCCAAATAATCCGTCCGATTGATTCACGGCAAGTACAGGGCCTTCCGCCATATTGAGATCTTTATCCGTTACAATAGTCGCGCAATTTCAATAGCCACGTTCTCTGGATCAAGCCCTGTCACTCTAATCGATCCAGATTAAATTTTCAGCTTTATCTTACGACTCATAATTTTTCCTTATTCACTAATGCTTGCATCACCACCTCTCTATTAATGCAGCAATATCATGCTTGATGTTTATAAATTTCTCTCGAATCATCGTTGATTGGCCAGTATAGCGCCAAGTGACTGAAGGTGGGATCGTTTCGCACTCCCCTGCTAATTGATTGTTGCTGTGCTTGGCTGAGTTTCGTATTCCGCATCATCGCTACCACGAATACCTCGGATCAGGTTTTCGCTTGATGCTGCAGCACAAAATCTGCAAGCGTAACTCTCGCTCAAATCCGACCGCTTGCACATTTGTTAAATGTGTACAACTTTGCTCTACAGAAAGCGAAACGCGTTCTTCTAAACTCAAACAGCGCGGCTGCTTGCTCGGTCGCCACCGCCACAATAACCTGATCAAACACTTGCTGCGGCGTCATTGTAATATTTAAATGCCCATGACTAATTGGGTCAAATGTGCTTGCATAAATACTAATTTCTTCTCATTATTCTTCTCTAAATAAGCAAGCGCAGCAAAGCTGAAATGGCGCTCAATAGTCATGCCTTCTCTTGTAGTGACACCACCTGCCGTAGCAATTGTCTCTATGCAGGCGTCACGATTTTCTAATAAAAATTCAACCGCTTGACGAGCGACGGTGCTATCGCTGTTGATCAGCGCAAATCCTTTTACCTCCAGCTTTCGTTTGGCAAAATTTCTGGGAAAATTATAAGTATAAAACTCGTCGAAAGATCACAGGCGATTCCAGCAATCGGTTCATAGTGGATTATGCCCCGCCATAAGTTTTACTAGTTAAACTGCCACAACAAAAGCTACTTTCGATAAAACCATGCAGTGCGCAACATCATCTCATGGTATCGCCTCCTTACAAGCACTTGGGTACTTCCTGAAGAGCGCTTTGTTCCGGTGCGTTTCACATAAGCTCTCAAACCAGATTTTGACTAACGTGTTTCCATATCAGCAAAACCCGGTTCTGGATGACGAGAGGAACCAGAGTCAAGACAAAGATTAGATGTCCTAACAGCGCTTGATGCGCTTCTAAAATAATCCTCACCTTCATGCGCACTGCCCGCAATCCAAATGGGACGATAACGCACGTTTGGTTCATGCGCTGTATCAATCACTGTACGCCAGCTGCCTCATCGTGATTCTAAATCAAATTTCAGATTACCCGTTGTCACTGCAGTTTTCAGGCGGGAAACCCCAGGTCAATGCTGCAATAACGTATCCGCGCTTACACTATCTGTGCGCCAGCGAGTAATGAGATCTCATGCAGCATATTATGGATACGATTTCACCCAACCATAAGCCTATGGCTGGGCGAGCAGACAATCCGGCATTAGCCAAAACAAAATGTGGAATGTGATGCTGATGCAAAACGATGAATCAGGTTCGGCCATAATTCTGTTTCTCAATCACAATCATCAATTTAGGGATCGATAAAAGTAATAAAACGCTCATCGCACCCGGCAGATCAGTAAGGTAAATAAAAATGCGAAAACGGAATCGCCAAAAGCAGCTTAACTTTCAGACACCTGTCGGCGTAACGGAGTAATGGTTACCGCTAACTGAGGTATTTCTGCTTGAATCGCTTTAATTAAAGCTGCGCAATCACTTCTCCTACCGAAGCGGCATGAATAACCACCTCTTCGATGATGGCGAGGCTGGGCATTGTCATAAAAACCATAACGCTCAGCTAAACAGCGCCCGATATTCCGGTTGTTTCCCAGCTTTTTCGCTATATATATATGAGTGGCTGAATAAGATAACTCAGTAGTAATAACAATATGTAACATTACTAACGCTCCAGCAAGCGGTCTATTTTCTAGCTATCTGCAAACCCTCAAAAGAGCGCTAAGGTCGTGAAATACATAGTGCCAGAGTTATGCATGCAAAAAGGCTTAGCGAGACAATAACTCACGTTAATAAAAATATGACTCGCTCCTAAAAATATTCCAAAAGCTGTTTTCAGGCTACCTTGCGCTGCCGTTCTCAAAATTACGCCAAAACACGATCAATGGCACAGAAAATCAAGTACATTAATGTACAAACCAAACAAGCCACGTACCGAGGCATCATGTAAAATTGTTATGAGCATGTCAAAATTGCATAGGCAGAAATTGACCTTCTTGCAAGTGCTGCCATCTCTTTACGCCCTCTAGCCCCCAACCAAAAATCGGTCTTTTCTTGAATACCAAGCCACACTCTTCCACATATCAAAACGTGTGCACCTAAGGAGGTATTACCATCGTTTCGTTCAATATACGCAATATCTTGTTCTGCTTCAGCTAACGTTTCTGGATAACATTTGCTGCCGCACCACCGACTAATACCACCGCAAGCACAGCAACCGAAATCCATTTAGAAACCATTTTGCAGGGTTTCCACGCAAAATATCAATAGCATAACGACAGGTGCGCTAACCAAGCGCCACGCGCAGTAGTTAAAAAGCTGGCTAATGTAACGCGCCAGCATGCTTCTGTAGGCTAAGTGCAATACCAATTTTCTGTTTTTGCGAGAGAAACATAGGCTAGCTGGCAAGAAATTACAAATGCGAGCATCGCAATATCGCCTCGCTTGAATATGCATAAAATAAAGGGAATGGTCTTTTTCTATACCTTGTACAACATATTTGCCAACTCAGCAATGATTCCAGTACAAATCCCGCTTACTGCAATACCTTGTACAATCATTTTCTGCGCTAATATACGCTGATAGCACAACATAATAATAGGTGACACATAACAAGGTGCGGCTTTACAAATCTAGTTTCTCTCACTTTTACCGCCATGAATCAACAATGAAGCCACAAATAGCGCAAAAATAAAATAAGATGCTACCAATCAACCATCATCCATTCGATCAAAGTGTTTGGACGCTTGGAAGGGTTGCTTTAACATAAAAATAGACGCCAACCACGCTAAAGGATGGGTAAGACGCTATAACTCCATTTTTGCTTGAAGGATCAATACAAAAAGAGCGCGATTAGCCCAGATAAAATACGATCAAGGGAAAGTTGTTGATTTAGCATAAGCCGCCTCGAAATAAAAGAAAATAAGATCAATTATACTGAAATTTTATCCAAATTCATTATCAGATTATTTTTGCAACTAATATCTCATATGAATTTTCAACAATCGTGCTGCTAGAGTCATTACCTCATCAAACGTCTCAATTTTTAGCACATTACCGTAATTATCTACGGTATTTTTCCAAACTATAGAAGACGAACTACCATCGCCAAAACCCATAAGGCGGAAAATCTTCAAGTTTGATTAGATGTCCATTAGCATCAAAAAGTCCGAACTTCTTATCACATAGCGTGGTTTCGGTTTGTTCAACCTAATTTGCATCAACATATTTATTGGTAAATTTGATGGATTCATTATCGAAAAATCTCATTTTTAATTTCTACAAGATTGCTCTGTTCATCAAGTAATGATGGCTATATGTTCATGCCGATTTTTCAAGCTTCTCACACTTTTTCTTCACAAGATTCATCTGCTGTCAATGATTAACAAGCCATTTTTATCATAGGTATTTTCTCAGAGATGATCGCATTAGGAATATCTTTAGCTCTCCATTTCTGGTGTACAGTTAATGTTCCGTCTGCATTAGTACGATAAAGTATATCTCAATCTCATCGCCTCTCCATTCCAAAAAGATTTGACTAAACGTCCTTGCTCGTCATACACAAAGTTTTGAAACCAGAGCTAAAAGTTTCCGAGCGTTTCTTCTTTCGTTTTAAACCTCATGAATTGAAGTAAGTAATCTCATGTTCCAAAAACCGAAGAGTTACTAGATTGATCGATTTCGCTTTCCATTTCTTTTACCGGTCCTTTCAAATTTAATAAGGCTAAATCTGTTTTCAACTGGGCAAATGGTGGAGGAAAACAAGGTTAAAAACATCCTAATAAAAAGCGTCGCATACAAAGCTCCGTTAGATAAAATAATCTAAAATAAATGATAACTTGATGTTGAAGGTTCGTCAGCTAAGCGGTCGAATTGTGCAAAATATTTTACAAATCCGACCGCTTTGTTGACATCTAGCCCTTATGCGGGTTACGCGTATGGTGTCATGACAATTACGCATCAATAGCGCAAAATCTAACTCAATATCCGCAGACATCTAAGAAAACGAAATGCCCATCCCCTGCTTCTCCCGCTTCTACGGATTCATATTTTTACGGTTTAGCATCTCGTTCAATTTTAAACACTACATTGCCTTTTGGCGTCATCATTTCAACTGAATCACCCCACAAGGAATTTGTTTTTACTGCTACCTCCGCCATGCCTTCTGCATTACGTTTACCCGTAAATCGCCCTGACAAATTCGCTGACGCCTGAAATCGAATAACCATATTCATAATTTTTGATATTCACCGCGGCGTATGACGACGTAAGAAACCCTCGGTATACCAACACGATGCGCCAAAGATTCTAAGGCATCTAGCAAAAGAGGTATCAAACGGTTTGCCTTCCGGCAGCATCATCAATGGCTACGATAAACCCGCAGCAGTACGCGCGACAGTAGTAGAAAGATTTTGTAGCCCTTCAATTTTTAAAGATGGACGCCCACTTTGAGTTAAAAACTGTCAACGTGTGTAACATCGCGCGCAAGTCTTTTGAGTTCATGAAATAGTACCATGTTCATCTTCGAAGGCAGCTCATTTGCTCATCAGGACGATCTGGTTCAGGCATAAAGGAAAACTTTTATCTCGTTGTTGCACCTTCACCTAGGTTGCTGCGACGATTCGTCACCCCAATTTCCAGGCGCATATTTCGCACGCCTCTTTTGGCACAATGTTGCTCGACTTCATCGGTTGTGACCTTCAACTTTTCCATTTTATATTCCCAACAGTACGCATTAAGCACAGGTGCCTTGGCTTTGGATCACGCTTTATTGATATAACCCGAAAGCAAACAACGTCCAGAATACGCCATGCATAACGCAACCATGAACCAGAAAATTTCTAACTCAATATTCGGTACGTGCTGAGCGAATTTCTTCAACTCCTTCTAATCGACAGCTCGCGCTGATAAAATCACTCTGCGTTAGCCCCATTTGCTTCCAAAAATTCTACCGTTGCCCAGCTCACTGCGTTCGCCTGCACAGAAAGGCAGGTGAATATCCATTTGTGGAAAAATGTTCGCGCACCAACACAATCAAAACCCGGATCTGACATACTAGGGCATCCGGCTTCATATCCACAACAACTTGTAGATCTTTCAATAAAAGTTTTTAAGTTTTTGAACTATGTGGCAATGTTGACAACCACATAGAATTTTTACTCGAGTTGATGCGCTTCATCAATCGCAATTTTTAAAGTTAGCGTGATTAAAATTCATTGTTACGCAACACGTAAGCTGTAACGAGGTTGTCCAGCGTAAAATCTGCATCTCGCTCCATACAAACGGCATAGCGCATATTCTTTAATGTTCCTGCCGAGTGACAGCAGTATCAGGGCTTTAGCGTATTTTTGAAAAGTCATTTTAGAGTTCTCTTCGACAACAAAGTCAGGACCTTTCCTTGTGGGGAGTGTACAGCGTTCATTTTCTAAGAACAGGCTCTCATCAAAGCAACAGATGGTTGCAAAATGCAATTTTATGTCACTTTAACCATAGGAAACATGATGAAATTCAAAACCTTTCTCGTTGCGCTGTTACACGAGCGCATCCAGATTTAGCTTCGCAACTGGCGTGATGACTGAAAATGTTTGAAAAATGAAAACAACTCAACGCATTAACTCAAGCTGAAAAACCCAGATGCGTTTCATCACAGCGGAAATCTTTTCGTGACTCAAGCCTCAGGCAAGCGCAAAAATAAAACGCCACAATTAGCCTTTCAGCTGAAGAGATAAGCTAACCGCTTAAAAAGCTATCAAAACAGGCATTCAAGAAGTGATTGATGTTGTTAAAAAGCTGATTCTCAAGCTCAACAAGGCAATGCTAGATGAAGTAAAAACAACCATTGCAGTATTAGATGAGATGAAAAAGAAATAGTCATCAAGAATATAACATAGTACAAAAGCCAATCGTGATTTTTAGCCTGATTGGCTTTCTTTTGACTAACGCTTATTTTTCGCATGCAGCCATAAATCTGCATATTTTTACAAAAGGTGGAATGCGCGGAAAGGATTGCGAGCAGAAATCCTTGTTTCCCATCTAAAAAGCCTGCTTTTAAGGAAATACATTTTGATAAAACATCCTAACGCATGCGTTACACCATCAAAAGAGCGTGGCTTTCTTCCCCTTGATTTCACGTCACGCTGATTGACCATGCTTGCAGCAATTCGCTGATTTCACCAAATAGTGATGAATGCTTTAGTGAAATGCAACAAATCGCCTCAGCTCAATTACTCTGTGCCTTTTGGATAATGTACTTTTTCATGTACCTAGTTCATCACCATAACCAGCTAAATTTGTTGGATAAAGACGCACAACATAATCTGGACTCAACCTCACTGTGATAAATTCTTCCGTCCAAACACTTCACTTAAACGCGCAAGACGATAAACTGCATTTTGTTTATTATTTTTGTGACCGCTTTGTAAGATGCTCTCTTTTAAAGTTTCCGTGACTCGCTCATCCGCACTCCAGCCATAATACATAATCACTGGTGACATATTGCTGAGCAAGCTGGCGTTGTTATGCCAAAACCAGGCCAATCTGTATTGGTATAAAACTTGCATCAAATTGTGCCGCAATTTCTGCTGTTTTATCTTGAGCTGCCGCTATCTAAAAATTACAATTTCATCTACCCAACCTTTACAGTTTCAAGGCATTGCGCTAAATCTTGCGCTTCATTTTTTACAATCATAGCAACACTTAATGTCGGCATTTTATCTTCCTATCATCTAATGAATTTTTGCTATTCTACTTTAAAAAATAGCGACTTTGTGCTATTTTCATGACAATTTCTTTTATTTAAAAGGCAACTTTCTTTATGTCAATGACACTTACCACAAAACAAAAACACTTTTTAAAAGGACTGGCACATCATTTAAGCCCAGTGGTCATGCTGGGTGGCAACGGTTTAACTGAAGGCGTATTAGCTGAAATTGAAAATGCTTTAGATCACCATGAACTAATCAAAGTTAAAATTGCCGGTGCTGAGCGCGAAACTAAACAGCTTATTATTGATGCGATTGTGCGTGAAACCAAAGCCATCAATGTACAAACTATCGGCCATATTTTTAGTCCCTTTTATCGCCAAAGCGAAGAGAAGAAAATCACGCCTCCGAAAGCAACAAAAATCAATTTACTTTCAATAAAATGGGCAAATGCATCGCATCTACGCCCATTTTTATACTTTATTAACTATCCTTATGATTAACAAACTCTCTTTTTATACTGCATTGATGTTATGTATCTCCACTCTGCGACTCTGGTTTAGTGGCTGGCATTGGCAAAATGATAACCATCTCATTGCAGGGTTTGATACCTTCCATGTACTTTCTTACTGAAAGTGGATCTGTGCCTTATGCGTTAATTACTTGCGTGATTTTTACACTTTGGCTAATGAAGCTTTCACAAACGCTATAGCTGGCTGTTAATTGGCTCAGTTTGTGTACTTCTATGGTTGGCACGCATTTAGCCATTAAAACGGTCGCCAGCAACATTTGCTGAACCACAGACCTTACGTTGTCAGCATGATGGGAACACCCTGAACGCGCTTGAACAATTTTATGAATTAACTCGAGATGAACGCGCTAATTTAGTGACTCAATACTATCAACAGCAAACTCATGATTTCCCATTGATTGTACATCATCGAGAAAACGAAACCGGTTATTCTTTCCCTCTGGCCATACTATTTTTCAGTCTCTTGATGTTTGCTTTTTGTTTGGCTTGTTATTAAATATTAAAACACCAGCAGCTCGCTCAGCACAGGGAATCATTGTGGTTTGGTCAGCACTAATGCACTTTTATTAGTCGTGTACGATTTCGGTATGCACCACCGATTGATCTTTTATTAGTACCTTTATTAGCTTGGGGCTTTCAGTGTACTCTTAGCATGAATACCTTTAGCAGAAAAATTCACACTTTTTAAAAACGAGGCGAATTATGAGTATTTATTACGGACTTGACATTGGTGCATCAAAAATTGAGCTAGCTGTATTTAACGAACAGCTTGAGAAGCTTTATGAGCGAACGAGTGCCTACACCTACAGTCAATTATGAAGATTGCTATTTACTCATCGAAAGCTCGTGCGTAATGCCGACGAAAAATTCGGAGAAAAAGGTTCTGTTGGCTTAGGTATTCCTGGTTTTGTTAACCGTGAAAATGATATTGCTGAAATTACCAATATTCGCGTGGCTGATGGTGCCTCATTCTCAAAGATTTAAGCCAACGTTTAGGTCGTGAAGTTCGTGCTGAAAACGACGCCAACTGCTCTGCCCTTTCTGGCTTGGGATGAAAATAACCAACAACTATTCAACCGTTTTAGGGTTAATTATTGGGACTGGTTTTGGCGGCGGCTTAGTGTTTGATGGTAAAATTATTTCTGGACGAATCGGCATGGCTGGAGAAGTTGGCCATACTTCAATTAGCTACCATGCACCAAAATTATTAGGGTTGGGATAAAGCCCTATTTATGAATGCGGCTGGGTAATCTGTGCTTGCTTAGATACCTATATGTCAGGGCGTGCTTTTGAATTACTCTTTAGAGATCTAGCTGGCGAAGCTTATTTGCAGCAAAAGAAATCATTGAGCGTACCAAAAAGAAGAAAAAGTCGTCGCATTTGTTGAGAAATACATTGAACTGATGGCAATTTCTATTGCTCAGCTTATCACCATTTTAGATCCAGATATGATTGTATTCGGTGGTGGACTTTCAAACTCGACCATATTTATGAAGCTTTTACCAAAAGGTTGCCATCGCCTATCTAATGCGTAGTGCTAAAGTTCCTGTGATTAAAAAGCCATTCATGGCGACAGTGGTGCTACGCGGTGCAGCAGCACTCTTGTAAAATATTCTATCGCTTTATGGCTTGCCATAAAGCGATTTTTTCTTATTTCCTGAGGCAAATTTATGTTACAAATTACCCGATTCCAGCGCTCAATGATAACTATATTTGGCTGATTCAGCAAAACGACCAAGCAATAATTGTTGACCCTAGTGAAGCACGTCCCTGTGCTAGATTACCTTTGCAAAAACATTCACTAAATTTGACCGCTTGTTTGCTTACCCATCATCACAGCGATCACGTGGGTGGCGTGAGATGAAATCAAAAGCTCATTATCCCCATTTAACTATTTATGGCCCTGAAGAATGTGCCAACTGGGCAACTGAAATCGTGGTACCTGAAACGCATTAACATTATTTGATTATGATGTTCGTATTATTGATAGTGCTGGCCATACTGAAGGACAAATTAGCTATCTATTTGGTAACGAATATGTATTCTGTGATCGCTGTGCTCTCTGCGGATGCAGCGCGTTTTTACTAGGAGATTACCAAGCTACAGTTTGATACTCTTCAACGCTTTTAGCGCTACACCAAAGTTTTGTCGAAATTTTTCCGCGCACTGAATACACCATCAGCAATTTACATTTTGCGGAAAAGGTTCTGCCACCGTTGTGCATTATTTGAAGCACAAGAGCGAGAGTGAAATTCTCCAATCATCGAAAACAACCAAGCGTTACCCACTACGTTAGAAAAAGAGTCTACTATCAACCCATTCTACAAGCGGTCGATTTAGCGCAATTTATCACTTCGCCAGCAAAAGATCAGGCTTGATCTATTTCATTCGGCAGATACCTTGAGGAATCTGCCGCCTTCTATCTTCTTTAGCTATCCTATGTTATAGTTACAGCCATTTGATATAGTCAGCAAAGCGAGCAAACGGTGAATTTTGACCCACAAAATATGCCTAAACACGTCGCCATTATTATGGATAGCAAACGGACGTTGGGCAAAAACAACAAGGAAAAATGCGGGTTTTCGGCCATCAAAACGGTGTAGCCGTACGTGCAGCCGTGAGCTTTGCAGCAAAAACACGTATTGAAGTGTTAACCTTTATACGCTTTCAGCAGTGAAACTGGAGTCGACCAAGCTGCAGAGGTTTTCTGCACCACGAGCTTATTTATGAAAATGCTTGATTCCGAAGTCAAAAAGCTGCACAAAAATCAAATTCCCGTTGGGGTATCTAGGCGATAAAAAGGGTTCAGCGAAAGTTTACAAAACGCATTAACGAAGCTGAAGCTTTTAACCGCCAACAATACTGGATTAACGCTAAATATTGCGGCTAATTACGGTAGCTATTGGGATATTACTCAAGCAGCTCAACAACGCGTTAAAGGTGAAAACTGGGCGAAAATCAATGCTGATGAGATTACCCCCGAGCGTTTTCAACAAATGTTGGTAACAGGAAACCAACCGCAAGTTGATTTATTGATTCGCACTAGTGGTGAGCAACGTATTAGCAACTTTTTGCTCTGGCAAATTGCTTATGCTGAACTATTTTTACGCCTGTGCTTTGGCCAGATTTTCAACGACAACACCTTTAGCGAAGCGATTGTTGTTATCAACAACGCGAGCGACGTTTTGCTGGCTGCTAATTTTTAACAAGGATATTAAAAATGCTAAAAGAACGCATACTTTCTGCCATCGTTATGGTAATTGCTGTATTAGCTGCTATTTTTCTTATTATCACCCCTTCCATTAACCATTATTGTTACAGTGGTTGTATCATTAGGTATGTGGGAATGGGCTCAATTTGTTGGGTTTAAAACCCCCGTTTCACGTATGTTGATTGCTTTTAGTAACAGGGGCAATTTTATTACTGTTAATTTTAGCTAATACCACCACATCAATGCCACTAAATTTATTACGGATGGAACAGCACCCGTTCTCTTTATCGGCTGTATTTGGTGGATTTTTGCATTAGCTCTCGTGGTTTCGTATCCAAAATCAGCTTCATTATGGATGAAATCTGTCGTCGCAAAATTTATTTTTGGCTTAGCCACTTTACTACCGTTTTTAATTGGCTTTTTAGCTTTACGCTTCTACCATTACAATCAAGCAACCATATCAAGGCACTTTACTTATTACTTTATGTGTGCTTGCTAGTTTGGGGAGCGCTGATTCAGGTGCTTATTTCTTCGGCCGTGCTTTTTGGTAACGCAAACTTGCTCCCCTAAAGTCTCTCCAGGTAAATCATGGGAAGGTGCATTAGGCGGATTATTAACTTCTTCTATTATTGCCTTTGCATTCTTAAAATTTGCCTCTACTGATGTGTTTTGGGCGTGAATTCAAATACAACTTACTTTTATCTTAGTTTCAGTAGCAACTGTTGCGATTTCTATTTTAGGTGATTTGGCAGAAAGTATGTTTAAACGCCAAGCCGGCATTAAAGACAGTAGTAATTTAATTCCAGGACATGGTGGAATTTTTAGATAGAATTGATAGCCTAACCGCTGCAATTCCATTCTTTCGCAACGATGTTCTTCTTGTACTTTAAGCTCAATGACATCCATAATTGCATTTTTATTTTAATTTGTGTCTTGGTATTCGTCTATGAATACGGACACTTTTGGGCAGCCCGACGCTGTGGTGTCAAAGTGATTCGCTTTTTCCATCGGCTTTGGCAAAGTGCTCTACAAAAAACCGATAAAACAAGGTACTGAATTCGCATTTTCACTTATTCCGCTAGGCGGTTATGTGCAAAATGTATAATGATGAACCGGAATTTAACGGGCAAGCGCATCAATCTTTAGCGCGAAAAATCTATTGCTCAACGCGCATTCATTATTTTTGCAGGGGCCATTAGCCAATTTTTATTCGCTTTAATGGCCTCATTGGTTAATTTTTGTAAATGGTCTTCCAACTGTAAAAACCCGTGATTGCTGAAGTCTCTGCAAACAGTATTGCTGCTGCAGCGCAATTACCAGAAGATCTCGAAATCACAGAAAATTGCTGGTTCTCCTGTAAGAGATTGGAACGATGCGACCTTAGCGCTTTTTAACTGAAGTTGGACACAAAAAGTTTCGCTAGTTGGGCACTTAATCGATGATGCTAATTTCAGCATTTCGAATTAGATTTATCTCATTGGCAAATTGACAATACCAAAGAGAATCCGCTTACTAGCATTGGGATTCGACTCTAAAGGTAATAAAATCACATCGGTCAGTTTAAAGAAGTTCAAAGCTGATTCTGCTGGCCCAAAAAGCAGGGGTTAAAGCTAATGATACTATTTTGGTGATAAACCATGAGCCTTTTTGAGTGGCAAACATTGAGTTAAAGTCGATCCAAACTGGCGAACCGATTGAGCTAGAAATTGAACGTGAAACCAGAAAAATGACGTTTGTCATCCAACCAGAGGTGAACGCTACTTAATCGGCATTGTCCCAAGCTACGAACTGCTTGCAGACAAGTATCGTACAGAATTAAAAGTATGGTATTCTTGAAGCATTTAGCAAAAGCCTTGAGAAAGTTTATTCACTAAGTAAGACTATTTGTAGTTTTATTGGCAATTTAATCACAGGCGATATTTCTGTAAAAATATGGGCGGCGCAATTTCAATTGCCAAAGGTGCAGGCATGAGCGCTGAGTCAGGCTGGATTTATTATTTAGGTTTTATGGCACCCTATGAGTGTCAATCTTGGTGTTATGAATCTCCTTCCCTATCTTACCTTTAGATGGTGGGCAATTGGTTCTATTAGCCAGCGAAGCAATTAGAGGTAAACCGCTTTCCCGCCGTGTTCAATTAACTATATCAACAAATTGGCATGGTTTTTGGTATTAAGTTTGATGGCATTTACGTTTATCAATGATGTCATCCACTTTTTAAATTTAGGTTACAAGCGGTCAAATCCGCGCGTAATTTTGCAAATCGTTTATAGGATAATTTCAATGAAAACTATTACTTTCTTCACTTTTTACTTGCTAACGGTGTCGCTATTGCTGCGCCTTTTGTTGTAAAAAGATATTCGTGTTGATGGCGTTCAACCTGCAACGGGTGAAGCGATTATCTCTTCTTTACCAGTAAAGAGTTGGGCAAACTGCAACTGATGCAGACGTTTTCGAACGTCGTTCGTCAATTGTTCTCTTTGAAATCGTTTCCAAAACGTTCAAGCTACACGTGAAGGTAATACTTTAGTCATTAAAGTGGCTGAACGCGCTATTTTAAATTCTGTTGATTTAGACGGTAACGGTGCAATCCCTAAAGATGCTTTAGAGCAAAACTTAAAAAGCAAACTTAATCGCAAAAGGCGAAGTCTATGATGCAGAAAAAGTCAATGAATTTAAAACAAGCATTATTGAGATCACTACCGCGCTATTGGTCGTTATCAAGCTACTATTGATACCGAAACCACCCAAGCAGAAAACGGTGGCATCAATCTTAAATTCAAATTCAACGAAGGCGATGTTGCTTTACGTTAAGCACATTAATTTCGAAGGCAACCAAGCATTTAGTTCAAAAAGAATTAACAGAGCCACTTGAAGTACAGCCTGATGTTTCTTGGTGGAATATTTTTGAAAGTAGCAAATTTGAACAACAAGCCTACAACAAAAGATTTAGAAACCATCCGCAACTATTATCTTAACTGCGGTTATGCAAAATTTGCATTAACGGATACTGATGTTAGAATTCTCTGATGACAAAAAGAAGTGGATTTAACCTATAAAAATTCATGAAGGTGCACAATGACAAAGTGAGCAATATTCGTATTGTGGTAACACTGCACACCCAGATAACAAACTTAATGCGTTATTAAAAAGATTATAAAACTGGTGATTCTATTCCGTCGTGATGAATTAGTTGCCATCTCAAGATGGCATTAAAGACATTCTTGGTGAAAATGGTTTTGGTGCTGCAAAAGTGGATCTTCATCCAAAAATTTGATGATGAAAACCAAACTGTCGCAATTAGCTTTGTTGTTGATGCCGGTCAACGTACTTACGTCCGTAAAATCCGCTTTGAAGGCAATGACGTAACCGCTGACTCAACTTTACGCCGTGAAATGCGTCAACAAGAAGGCGCATGGTTATCAACTTCTGCAGTAACTCTCTGGTAAAGAGCCGTTTAGAACGTACCGGTTTCTATGATAGCGTTGAAATGGAAATGCAGAATGTACCAGGAAACCAATGACCAAGTTGATGTTGTATATAAAAATTAAAGAACGTAATACAGGTTCTATCAACTTCGGTGTAGGTTATGGTACAGAAAGTGGCTTTAGCTACCAAGCTGGTATTAAACAAGACAACTTTTTAGGCTTAGGTTCAACTATCAGTTTAAGTGGTACACGTAACGATTACGGTACTAGCGTGAACTTAGGGTTATACCGAACCGTACTTTACCAAAAGATGGTGTAAGTCTGGTGGAAATATTTTCATGAAGACTACGATAACTCAGATAGCAGCACTTCTGCAGCTTATAAACGTAAAACTTATGGTATCAATGGCACGCTTGGCTTCCCAGTAGATGAAAACAACTCTTACTACTTAGGGCTTAGGTTACACACACGACAAATTAAACAATGTAAGTCGTGAATATACTCGTGAGAAATATGTTAAATCAATGGGCTTTAAGTACGATAAAACTACCAGTTATTACAGCAAAATTAAAGCAGATGACTTTGATTTCTCACTAGGGTTGGAACTATAACAGCTTAAACCGTGGTTATTTCCCAACACAAAGGTACCTCAGCAGGTATTGGTGGAAAAATTACCATTCCAGGTTCTGACAATAAATACTATCGTGTGAATGCAGATTTCCGTAATTACTATCCACTTAACCGTGAGCATAAATGGGTTATCTCAGCAAATTAGGCGCATCTTATACTAATGGTTACGGCGGTAAAAAGCACCATTCTACCAGCTCTTCTCCGCAGGTGGCACTTGGCTCATTACGCGGTTTCTCTTAGGTGCAATCTGGTCCGAAAGCGATTTATTATTCACAAAATACGCGTGCCTTTACCGAAAAACAGTGAAGACGTAGTTGGTGGTAATGCAATGGCATTAGCAAGTGTTGAACTTATTGTACCAACGCCATTTATCAGTGAGAAATTCCAACACAACGTTCGTACTTCATTATTCGTAGATGCAGCTAGCGTATGGACAACTAAATGGAAAGCCGCTAAATATCCAAACTTACCGGACTTTAGCGATTACAAACGTGTGTTCGTGCTTCTGCAGGTATTGGCTTCCAAATGGCAGTCACCAATCGGTCCACTTTCATTCTCTTATGCAAAACCGATTAAAAATACACTGAGACGTAAAATCGAACAATTCAATTTTGCAGCATTGGTAGCATTCTACATTTTTCAAGCAGTTAAATTTTGATAAAAACTTTTGCAAAAACAATTTCTAACCGCGCCTTATTTACTCTTTAGAGGATAATTATATGAAAAATTATTTAAAGTTGCGGCTCTTTCAGCTGCGTTTATGACAGCAGGTATCGCACAAAGCGTGCAGACACTATCGGTTTTTAGCAGATCCTGGTTATATTTTGACAAAACCACCCTGTATTATTAGATGCAGCAGCAAAAATTTGACGCTTTCATGAAAAGCAATGAAACACAATTTGCTGAAGAAGATAAAAACTAGCGGAAGAAAACAAGCTTTAACCGCAGAACGCGCAGGTGATTGAAGCTGATGCGAAAAATTAAAAAGCTGAACAAGGCAATTTAGAAGTTATCATTGAAAAACAAGTTGCACACTAGAAAAAGATGCACCTCGTTTACGTGCAAAAGAAATCCAGCTCGCCAAGATAAAATTATGGCAAGTCAAAAGCTTTTCCAAAATAAAGTAGAAAGCATTACAAAAACGTGGAAGCTGCTTTTTGCGAAAAAGCAGAAGCTTTTCCAACAAAAAGCTGAAGCTTTCCAAGAAAATCGAAGATGCTAATAAAAAACTCAGGTGGCATAAACCGCAAGAGGCGCAAAAACAAGCAGTTGATGAAATTAATGTGACCATCAAAGAAGTAGCAAAAGCGAAAGGTTACACCCTAGTACTTCAACCGCAAGTTGCGCTTTATGCTGAAGATGAAAGCAAAGACATCACTGAAGCAGTATTAGATGCTATTAAGGCAAAAACATCCAGAAATTAAACTGCCTGAGCCTAAAGCTGAAGAACAACCTGCTGCAGAAGCGCCAAAAGCAGCTGAAGAAGCAAAAACCTCAAGCGACAGAAGAAGCGAAAAATAATGGCAACTATTCCGTTTAATTGAATTAGCGGAGCATATCGGCGGTACTTTAAAAGGTAACGCCGATTTGGCTATTGATAGCATGCAGCTTTTAAAACAAAGCGCAGTCTTCGCAAATCACTTTTATTTCTAATGCAAAAATATCGTGAAAATTTGACCGCTTGCCGAGCTGGCGCTATTATTGTCAGCCCTGCAGATACGAATTTTTGTGCGCCAGAGCAAACACTTGATTATCGTAGATAATCCTTATGTGGCTTATGCAAAACTGGCTCAATATATGGATAGCACGCCAAAAAGCTGCTTCACAAATCCACCCTTCTGCAGTTATTTCAAGCGATGCAAAATTAGGGTCACAATGTTTCCGTTGGTGCGAATGCAGTGATTGAAAGCGGTGTGTCGTGCTAGGAGATGATGTTGTCATTGGTGCTGGCTGCTTTGTTGGGTAAAGGAAGCCGTATTGGTGCAAGAACACAATTATGGGCAAATGTTTCGATTTATCATGGTGTGCAATTAGGTGAAGACTGTTTAATTCAATCTTCAGCCGTCATCGGCAGCGATGAGCTTCTGGTTATGCCAATGAAAAAGGTCAATGGATCAAAATTCCACAAACAGGTGGAGTAATCATTGGCAACCGTGTTGAAATTGGTGCATGCACTTGTATCGACCGTGGCGCGCTTGATCCTACTGTCATTGAAGATAATGTGATTATTGATAACCTTTGCCAAATCGCTCATAACGTGCATATTGGTTACGGCACCGCGGTTGCTGGTGGCGTGATTATGGCTGGTAGCCTTAAAGTCGGGCAAATTCTGTCAAATTGATGGGGCAAGCGTTATCAACGGCCATATGGAAATTTGCGATGGTGCCATTATTACGGGAATGTGTATGGTGATGAAGCCCATTACCGAAAAAAAGGAATTTATTCTTCTGGTATTCCAGCACAAAACCAATAAAGAATGGCGTAAAAACGGCTGCGCTTACCTTGAATATTGATGAAATGAACAAACGCTTAAAAGGCTCTCGAAAAAGCGTTTAAGTGAATAAACAAATTGTGAGGTCTAAATCTACATGACTATTGAAGTACAAGAAAACCGTCAACCAAAAATCATTGAAGTCACTGAAATTATGGATATGCTTCCGCATCGCTATCCATTTTTTATTAGTTGATCGCGTGACTGATTACGAAGAAGGCAAATGGCTTAGAGCAGTGAAAAATGTGACTGTAAACGAGCCTTGCTTTACCGGTCACTTCCCTGCAAAACCAATTTTTCCCAGGTGTGTTAATTTTAGAAGCAATGGCACAAGCAACCGGTATTCTTGCTGTTGCTAGCTACGGAAAAATGAAAGAAGGCGAATTATACTACTTCGCTGCGATTGACAATGCGCGTTTTAAACGCCCTGTTGTGCCTGGCGATCAACTTGTACTTGAAGTTGAATTTTTAACAGAAAAAGAGGCATTACCAAATTTACTGGTAAAGCTTATGTAGATGGCAAATTAGCTTGTGAAGCTGATTTAATGTGTGCAAGAAAAATAACCCAATAAGGGGAAATTATGCGTTTAATTGATTCAACTGCCATCATTCACCCTACTGCGATGGTTGCAGATGGGGCTGAAATCGGCGCGAAAGTAGAGATCGGGGCATTTTTGTGTTATTGGTAAAGATGTCAAGATAGGCGCTAGAACAAAAATCCATAGCCACGTTGTCATCGATGGTATTACTGAAATTGGTGAAGATAACCATATCTTCCAATTCGCAAGCATTGGTGAAATCAACCAAGATTTAAAAATACCAAGGTGAGCCCACTAAAACAATTATTGGAAACCGTAACCGTATTCGTGAAAGCGTGACCATTCACCGTGGTACCGTTCAAGGTGGTGGAATTACCCGTGTTGGCGATGATAACCTCTTTATGATTAACAGCCACATTGCTCACGACTGTAGCATCGGTAATCGTTGTATTATTGCAAATAACGGAACACTTGCAGGCCATGTTACCCTTGATGATTTTGTGATTGTCGGCGGAATGTCAGCTATTCACCAATTTGCAGTTATTGGCGCACATGTGATGCTCGGTGGTGGTTCAATGGTTAGCCAAGATGTCCCTCCTTACGTGATGGCACAAGGCAACCATGCTCGCCCTTTTTGGCATTAACTTTGAAGGGACTAAAAACGCCGTGGTTTTGATAAACCAGCAATGCATGCAATCCGTGCAGTTTATAAGCTTTTATATAGCAGCAACAAAACGGTTGAAGAAGCCTTACTAGAAATCGAACAAATTGCTGAAAAGAACCCGCAGCAAAAGCTTTTGTAGATTTCTTCAAAGCGCTCAACTCGCGGTATTATCCGCTAAAGAAATGGGGCTAACATCTGTTAGCCCCATTTTTCTACTCTGCTAATAACTCTGCAAAAATAACCTGAATTTCTCAAGGCTTTGATAATCGCCTTTTTGTACCATCTGCCCTTGCTTCATTACCCAAATTTCATCACATTGTTTTAAATCTTCAATACGGTGAGTAATCATTAGCGTAGTTTTCTGTTCGCTTAAATTTGCCAGTGCGCTTAAAACCTGCTGTTCAGATTGCATATCCAAGCTAGCTGTTGGTTCATCAAGTAACAATAAATCAGCTTGGCGTAATAATGCTCTCGCAATTGCAATTCGCTGAGCCTGCCCGCCAGAAATCCCACTATTTTCTTCTTGAATTACTTTATCTAAACCCAACCGATAAACAAATTCATCTGCTTTAGAAAGCTTCAACGCTTCTTCAAATTGTTCAGGTGTTACATTCTGACTACCTAGCAGCACATTCTCTTCAAGCGTGCCTTTGAATCAATTGTAGGGTTCTGTCCAACCCAAGCCAGACGCATACGATATTGCGCTAAATTCAGTTCACACAGCTCCACGCCATTCACTTTTAACCGATCCCTGATAAGGTAAAAACCTAACAGCATATTCAGTAACGAACTTTTCCCTGCACCACTTTGCCCAACTAAAGCAATATGTTGATTTGCTTTCAGCTCAAAAATCTAATGGTGCCGTTAAAGGTTTGCCTTGCGGAGAAAGCACCACACAACCGTGAGCTTGGATCTCAAGCGGTTGATTTGGTAAATCTTTTTGCAAATCTGACCGCTTGTTCATTAACGATTGGGCGGATAAAAATGCCTCAATACTATCTGCTGCACCCAATCGCGGCTGCTTTATCGTGATAATAAACGCCAAGTTCTCTTAATGGTTGATAAAATTCTGGCGCTAACATTAAACAGAAAAAGCCCTGTGAAAAAGACTCACTCCCTAATCCCATAATCCCCAAAAATCTAGCTCACCTAAATAGACGAAAACCGAAATAGACCGCTGAAGCCGCAATAGAGATAGCGGTGAAAAATTCTAAAAACAGCTGAAGAAAGGGAAAAGCCATTTTTTAGCACATCCATCGTACTTAATCGGAAGGCTTCTGTGCTTTCATGGATCTCTTTAACTTGTTGTTCGGCCTGACCAAATAACCGAATCGTCTCTAGCCCTTTTAAGCGATCTCAAAAACTGCCCGCTAATTTTAGAAAAGAATACCGATGTTACGTTGATTCGCTTCTACCGCTTTTTATCCCCGCTAACGCCATAAACACCGGTAACAAAGGTAAGGTAGCAACAAATTAAACCAGCCGCCCAGTTCAGCGGAAAAACAAAGCCTAAAATCACCAGCGGCACGACTAACGAAAGATACTGCTGAGGCAAATAGCGCGCATAGAAATTATGCAAATTATTCACCTGTTCTAGCATAAGTGCAGCCCAACTTCCTGCTGGTTTTTGGCGCATATCAATTGGGGCCAATATCAGTAAGCTTTTTCAATAATCTGGCGACGTAATGCATGCCGTAAAGTTTTTCCGGCATGAAAACCGACACGTTCACGCGCCCAAATGAGCTAAAAGCTCGACCAGCAAAACAGCCTATCAAGCAACCTAGCTCTGTCATTAACGTGTTAGAAGCAATATTTTTCTAACATCACTTTTTGTAAAATAGTCGCTAAAAGCCACATCTGTCCCAATCATTAGCAGGGGCACTAAGCGAGCCAAAGAGAACATTAAGATGAATAAACTTTTTAATCGTGCGGCTTTGTAGCTTGAGCCATTTTTGTAATTGCTTTTGTCGTTGTTTTTCCATAATTATTAAAAGAAAGCACAAGCTCATTAGAACTTGTGCTAAAAACTAATCAAATTCGAAACGGTACATTAAATCTACCGCTTGGTTAACGCTAGAAACCCACTGTAAATAAAGCTTCGGCGTAAGCGTATAACGTAATGTTAATTCCGTCAATGGTGCAAAGATACCTACGCCATATTTCACACGGAATTTCGGTGTTAAAGCTAGCGCTTACTTCAACTCTTTGGTATTATCGCCAATCCCCTGCCGTACTTACACTTAGATCATTTAAGCCGAAAGTACTGCCGACTTTACCCACCGTTTTCGCACTTTTTGAAAGGCTCATACTCAATAATGCAGCAGCCATTGAATTACTTGAGCCGGCTTCACCACTGTTTTCTAATGATCGACCCTGTCAGTAAATAGCGAAAGCGCCTGATCTTGCGAAGTTTGCGGGTCAGAAAACACTTTTACATTCGAGTTATCTGCAATACCCTGTGACTTTAACCCCCTGCTGTTACACTTGGATCTTTCCATCGCTTCAGGGATTACGAATCGCTTCAAAAGTTTAACGTCGGCTGTGATGGTAAGCCCGCAAATTGAATGATGCCTTTACGAATCAATAAATCCTGCCCAAAAAGAAGCAAAACGGCCTTTCAATAAATTCACTTTGGCCATATAAGCCCAGCCCTTGTTTACCTTGACGAACCGCAATTGTCCCATTGAGATGGGTTTTCAAATCCCATAAGCATTTAAGCTAACATCATCTCCGATGTTAATTTTTAAATCCGATTTAATTGCCATGCCACTTGAAGTTTGCTCCGGTAACTGACGTTGAGAGAATGGCACTTTTGTTTTTGCCGAGCCATCCATAATCACTTCATCACTGCTTACTCCTACAGCGCTTTCTGGTAATTCTTCCACTTCGATTCTTGCCCAAGGAATATCAATGACGCCACCTCAAAAATAAGCTCTTTTTGGGGTTGCAGTCACACTAATATCTGGAGAAAACTCTACCTTAGCAATATTTGGCACATTCACTCTAAAACGGTTTGCCTTAGCATGAACTTCAGTACGCCAAGCAGAAAGATCTTGCCAGTTTGCATTACCGGTTAAAAAGAGTTCACTCTCTGTCGTTTGTACTCGTCCATTCAGCGTTGAACTTGTGCCATTGAAATTCAGATTCACATTTCCGCCAGTTACATCAAACGGCATCGTTGCTGATTTAACTCGTAACTCACTTAAACCTAATCGCCCATGTAATAACGGTGCAGTAGCCGACCCGCCTAGAGTTAAGCGCGCATTGATAATCCCATCAACTCGCTCGCCCCTGTAAGCAATGGTTTAATCAATTTTAGCGAAATCGATCAATATTAACCGTTCCCTGATAATCCGCGGGTTTTTGCTTAAATCTTTCATGACCAGATCAGTCGCAATTCGACCATTATTTTCTAATTTGAGATCTGTTTTTAAATTCAGATTGTTATCAGCCAATTTCACTGTCGCTTTCAGTGGGGAAATCGTTAATGGGAAAGCACTACCACCCTCCATTTTCTGAACAAATTTCAAACTCTCGCTGTTTAAAGTGACATCCACGACTGGCGCTTTATTTTTAAACCATGCGGCTTCACCCTTTTAGCATTCACGAGACCAGTAATCTGACTCGATTTATCTAAAAATTGTTGCACGAAAAGCTAAATCAAAACGACGCAGTTCAAAATGGCACTTTGCCTTCTTGTCCTGCAGTAAAATGCCGTTGGAAAACAAAGATTTAACTGATTGTGTTGCCAGCAATGTGCTGAAATATTCGCGCTGACCAACTTATTTTTGATACGTAATCGCAACCGGTTTATCCGCGTGGAAATTACCATAATCCGTTGTTTGAATTTGTGCCTGAGTTAACTGCCCACTCCACGTTTCTTGCAAGCGGTCAAATTTTCCAGAAATTTGCAAATTCGCCCTCAACAGGATTCCCTTTAGAGGTCAGTTTTAGCTGATGATTTCCTTCACTTCCTTTAACAGCAAGTTGTGCCTGATCTAATTTGATATCGTTATAGCTAAATTGGCGAAGATCTCAAAATTGACATCCCCTTGAATGCTCTGTTTTAACTTGCCCTTTAGCCGTTAAACTCTGCAATTTCATCGCATCAAAAACTTACATTTTTAGCAACTAAATCTAAATCTACATTCGGTTCTGCAATTTTGCCTGAAAGTTTTACATTACCGTTCATTTCAGCTTTTAAATTCGGCACTAACCCCTGTAAATTGGGGGCTTTAATTTGAGCATTAAAGTCAGATTTATCTCCTAAGTGACCGCTCATTGCAATATGATTCTCACCATACTGTAAATCTAACCCAGGCACATTAAGCAAGTTGTTCGTTTGCGAGCTTAACTGCCCCTTTAACTGTAAATGGCGCTGATTCAGTAATCCGTTCAGATCAACTTTCTTAACATCAACCTGCCACTCTTCACCATTTTTTACCTCGTCCAGCATAACCACTTGATTCTAGCTGACCATTTTAATACCGCAGCCCAATCAGGCACTAGTGATTTACTGTTTACACCGTTAAGATTTAGCTTACTTTTGCCAACTTACGCCGTCAGCCCAATCCACTAAACCTGTCAGCTGAGTTTTTCCCTTCTAGCGCATTGAGATTCAAATCTTCAATATTAAATTGCGTTAGCGTGCCCTTACCTTTTTAAGTTCAAAGCAGCTGGAGGTAAATTCATCCCACTACTTTTTACCGCTGTAGCGAGCTGATAATCCAATAAATCGCCAGAGAGCGATACATTCAGATTTTGTAACTTAAGTGGTTCTTGTCCTTTTTCTGGCATGAACGGATATTGCATGCCTTCACTTTTTAAAGTAAGGTGCAATGGTGTACGAGGTTCAGCTAACTTCACACCGCCATCAAGCGTTAAAGCTGCCGCCCCTTGCGTACTGAGGTTTAATTTGGTTTCATCAAACAAAGCGCCACTTAATGCCAAATCAGCTTTGCTCGCAGGAATGCCAAACGCCTTTAATGTTGGGACATCAGCATGAAGATGCATATCTAGTGGATACTGATCCGCTAATGTTAATTTCTGCCCTTCAATTTTTCCCTGATCGCTATCAACACTAAGCTGCTGTAAAGTCACATTTTGATCGTTGGCACTGGCTTGTAACTTCAAGCTATGTAATACAAAAAGAGATTCTGCTTTTTCCGCTTTTGTTTGTTGCTCAATACGAACTTGGTTAACCTCAAGTTGAGGAATTTCAAAATCTAATGGCAGGCGGATTTGACTAGCTTTCGTCAATAACGGTTTAGAGAGCTGCGTTTTTAACGCTTCCCAATCCGTTTTTCGCTTTGAGAAGCGGTCGAATTTTTCTGCCTCTTTTTACAATTTTTCTTCTTTTTGAACCGCTTGTGTTTCATTTGCTTGTGGAAGCGAAAGAACAAAAATCGTTTAAGGTGGTAGGATGCAAACTGAGTTTACGGCCCTTCGCCACTAATACCAGAATGAAAAATGTCCTAATTGCATATTCATGCCATCAACCTCAACTTGAATGTTATCAAGCGAGAGCTGGTTTAATGCAATCGGTAATGGGAAGCTTTTAATTCAGTAAAGGGTTCACTATTATCAGGTTCTTCTTGAGCAGGTGGAAGTTTAGTGGTATCAACCGTAACATGCGCATCTTTCAACGCCACCGTTTCTAAACAAACCTTACCTGACAATAAGCAACCAAAAATCAATATGTAAATTAGCCTGCCCTAATTTTTACATTGACGCCATCCATTTCATATTGCGCATCAGATAAAGTTAGCCCAGATTGAATACTGCCCTCAACAGCACCAATACTCAAAGCATCAAGTGATTTATCAGCCCATTCAATAGCTGTACGCTGACCAAAAGCCCGTCAGTTAGAAAAGCGATAGGGGTAAACACGACTAATGACAAAGCGCCACCAATACGGCAGCACCAACGTTTTTTCCGACTTTTTTTCACACCAGATGCTGCCGTTTTCGATTCTTCACTTACAGCAGGTGCGTTTTCATGATTCTGTTCTTTCTCTTGATTCATATCTTAAAAGCTCCGAACCTAAGCCGATATAGAAAATTCAAACCAGATTCGTTATTAGGTGATTTTACCGGACTCGCAAGATCAAATTTTACTGCCCCAATTGGCGAAGCCCAACGTACGCCAACACCTGCACCAGAATGTAAATTTGAACGTTTAAAATTATTTGCCGCTAAACCAGTATCATAGAAAATTGCAGCCCACCAATTTGATATCACTTGGTATTGATATTCAAGTGTTCCGGTTGCTAAGTGAGTACCACCAATTTTTTTACCGTTTCTAGGATCTTTCGGCGTAATATCTTTATAACCAAAACCACGTACGCTCCTATCACCGCCGGCAAAAATAACGTAATGCGGGTGGAATGCGATGGAAATCGTTTGAATGAATATAGCCAACTTCACCCCCTTAAATAAAAGCGATGATTTTTAGCATAGGTTCTTACCCATGCCGTTGAAGCTTTGTAGCTATAAAAATTCACATCTGAGGCTAACGCTTTTGTTCCCCAGTTAACGGTGAGTTTTTGGCTATCTCCCCATAATGGAAAACGGTTGCCATCGCTGCGAGTACGATTTAATGAAGCGGTTGGATAAATGAGCAACGTTTTTAAATGAATCATTACCTTGCGTAAAGCTATCATAACGAGCTTTCACACCTAGTGAGAAAAAGACCAACCAGTTTCTCGCGTCCAAAAACGTTGAAACCCTAAATTAGCTGCCGTTGTTTTAGTATCGTTATCATCTTCGCGCTCAATCCCACCAGAGATTTGATAGTAGTAATGTAACGGATCAGAACGCAATGGAATGTTATAACCTAACTCAAAACGTTGCTCTGGCTGAGATATATAGGTTTTGCTTTCTAAACTATGCCCACGGCTGTTAATCCATGGCTTTTTCCAGTTAAATTGTAAACGTGGGACCAACATCGGTTTCAAAAACCCAGCCCAATTTCCATACTATTTTTTTCTTTTTGGATAAAAATAGTACGTTTAAATCTACAGTTTTATTTTTCTTCATGAATGGTCGGTCTCTACTAATACGGAAGAGAACCAGTTACTTGATGAATAGTCGCTAGTCATTGTAGAAAGATCATTAGTATCGTATGGATCACCGCTTTTTTTACTTTTTAAAATATTACGTAAGTAATCGTCTCGAATCTGATTATCTGTAAAACGGATTTCTCCATAATGATAACGATCGCCACTATCACAGCCCTAAAGCGCCAGTCTGCTTGATGATCTTGTGGATAAACCTCTAGGCGATGGTAAATCCAATGGCCATCAAAATAACCTTTTTCTAAAAGCAAGATTTTTCTATATTACTCTTTAAAGCTATCATAAGCTTCATGACTTAACGCCACACCTTTTTCGGTGCATTTTGTTCTAGCTTAACAAACTCTGAATCTTCTTTAGCTTGACCTTGAATTTGAATATCTACTTCATCAAGTTTGACTTTTTCATCATCTAAAAATCACATTCAATTTTAATAATGATTTTTGCTCGCGCGCGGCACTAGCTCAAAATGATATTGTGTATTGTAATATCCCAAGGCACGCAAGCCTTTATCTACTGCTGTTTTGCACTCAAATACTGATGACGCTCTGAGCCATCAGCATATTCATTCGCAATTTGACCAAGATAAACCTTAACGTTATTCCAAGCAGCTTTATCTTTATTCTTAATACCTTCAACGCTTACATCAACTTGTGCTTCTATTTTCTCTTTATCACTCTGTTGATTATTTTGCTCGTGATCTCTCTTCAGCTTTCTGATGCAGAATCTTCCTCATGTTTCACTTGATTCATCAGATTCTTCTTCCAATTCAGCAGAAGTCACTGAATCTTCTTCAGATACTGGTGTTTCCTCGGCATAACCAAGTTGATTCCAAGCCATCAAACAACAAAGAGTTAAAAAACGAAGTTTCATATTCACGTTCTGTTCCTTATAGGGATTATTCTTTTGGAATGCCGCGTAATAAAGGCGTAACATTATTAAATGGTGCAACCGAAGTTGGCGCTGGTGCGTCCTCAAAAATGACAATAAAAAGGTTTAACCGGTTCAATTTTTCATGGCGCCATAGATGTCCCATGCTGACCAGTTGAATATCTGAAGGCAGTTCAGCAATGCCTTTTTGCAATACGGCAACACTATTTTTGCGCGGATGCCCAATCATAATGGCCACACCGTGTTGACGAGCATATTGTATTGCTCGCTGAAATTGCTGCGTAACGTCAGCTAATTCGTTACTATCATCTATGTGTCGTTCTAACGCTGAAAATGCCTTGTTTCTGTGCGGTTTGATAAGCCACACTTTTACCAGTTTTACTATCTAAAAAGAAGAGTTGCTCTGCTTTCAATGCTTGCATAAAGCGTGTCATCGTTGCTAAGTCTGCCGTAGCGCCACTACCCATATGATTATTTAATCCAATCGCATAAGGCACTTGTTGTCTTGCTTGCTTAAGTAACTGCTCTGCTTCTGCACAGCTTGCCCCAACTTTTAATGCGCCAGCCTCAATTGGAATATTCGGATTTTGCGGCTGCATCGGTAAATGAATCAAAATATCATGCTGTTGACCATGAGCTTCTTTTTGCGCGCGAGAGTGCGTAAGGTGCGCTTCGGAATAATTGCGACACTAACTGCTTTTGGTAAAGCCAAAATTGCGACATCTTCTTTTTGGATGATAACCGATATCGTCAATGACAATCGCCAATTTCCTACAGATTGCGCGAAGCTCGCTGTAGAAAAAGCCAATAAACATCAGCAAAAACTATCGCGAAAAACGACCGCTTGTCAGCCTTAAATATCGCCATTATTTCACCAATTTCATCGGGTTAACTGGACTGCCTTTGCGGGTAATCCCAAAAATAAAAGCCCTGAACGAGTTTGGCCGCCTGAATTGCCTACCGTTGCAATAGTTTTGGCCTGCAGCAACACTGGCTTCCTTTACGCACGCTTAAATTCTGATTATAACCATAAAGTGAAATATCACCATTTCCATGGTCAATCGCAACCATATTCCCATAACCTTGCAACCAGTCAGACATAATAACTCGCCCGCTTGCAATCGCTTTTTACAGGCGTACCCGCATTGGCTGAAATCACCACACCTGTCCAACCATTGCCAAAACGATTGTACGACTTTTGCCTGAAACCGGCATGCTCCCATATCCACCTTTTTAAGCCAGAACCCGCACGAACTTGCTGTTTTTCTTGCTCAGTCGCTTTTACGGTTTTCTTCTTTATTTTTCTTCGCCTCTAATGCCGCTAAATCTTGTTTTTCTTGACGCTCAGCTTCTCTTGCTGCATTAGCCACTTGTTGTTTTAAAGATTCAGCATTTGCTTTTAAGCTATCCAAACGGTTTTCGTCTTGCTCAAGGACTTTATCAATCGATTTTAAAGTAAGCTCACGTTCGTTTTGTACTTTCTTTAAATCTTTTTCTTGTTTTTTTCTGCTCTGTTAACTGAGTTTGTTGACCTTTTGCTGACCTTGTAACTCATCTCGACGTGCTTTCAATTCTGCTTGTGTGCGACGAAGTTCATAAATGGCATCAATACGCACTTGGTTGATATGCTCATAATAGGCAGTCATTCGATCCGCATCTTTTTGCAGGCTCAGACATCAATCGTTCTAAAAACAGAAGGATGAATACCAGAACGATAAGCAGAGTCTAGCTGCTCTTTTTAATTTCTCTTTTTGTTTTCTTGCTGTTCGAGGCGTTTAATTTTCTTGTTCTGTACGCTTAATGGCTGCACGAATATCTGCTAGTGAGGTTTCTGTATCTTTTTAATTTATTGATCACCTTACCCATTTCAATTTCTTGGGTTTTAAGGGTCGATTGCAATACATTGCGCTTTTTGACGGTTTTCATTAATTTTAGATTGCTGCTGTTTAATCCGTTGTTGAATTTGAGAAAGATCTTCAGCTTGTACATTAAGCATAAAAGCCACTCAACATAACCCCTAAAAAGAAGACGAAAAAGAAGTACAGCGCATAATTAAAGCCTATTTCCAAAAACAAAAAATAATAATCAGATTATTTTTATTCAATTTCTACTAGAAAATCAGCTTTTTAGCCTGCCTAGACGGAAGATTATCCATGAGATTTACAAAAGCGGTGAAATTTTGCAAAAAGTTTACAAATTTCACCGCTTGATCGATTTTTATTCTAAATGTTAAGCATCTTGCAAATCATCAATAGGCTCAAGTGCCTCTAACGATTCAGGTGGGTTATCACACAACCAATTTGCTAAACGCGCATAATCAGCAATACTGAGATTTTCTGCACGTGCTGTTAATGACACACCTAATGCCTCTAACTGTTCTGCACTAAATAAAGTTGAAAGCGCATTGCGTAAAGTTTTACGGCGTTGGTTAAAGGCCCGTGTGGTCACACGATTTAACCAATAAATATCTTTTTACTGGATGTGGTAACACCTTATAAGGCATCAACCTCACTACCGCAGAATCTACTTTCGGCGCAGGTTTAAACGCCGTTGGTGGAACCTCTAAAACTGGCATCACTTGGCAATAATATTGCGCCATAATGGTTAAACGTCCATAAGCTTTTACTATTCGGCGCTGCGCATAAACGTTTTACTACCTCTTTTTGCAAACATAAAAGTGCATATCGGTAATTAAATCGTGAAATTTAAACAGATGAAACATCAATGGTGTTGAAATGTTATAGGGTAGGGTTACCAAATACGCGCACACCTTCATTTTCAGCTAAATTTAAATTTTCAAAAATACTCACGGAAATTAAAACGTAAAGCATCTTGCTCAATAATGGTTAATTTCTGATTGATAAATGGATGATGACGTAAACGTTCTGCTAGATCTCGGTCTAGCTCCACCACCGTAAGTTTATCAACAAGTTCCGCTACTGGCTCAGTCAATGCTCCTAAACCCGGGCCGATTTCTACATAAAAATTGTCCTTTTTGTGGGTTGATAGCTGAAACAATGTTATGAATCACGTTCATATCATGTAAGAAGTTTTGCCCAAAACGTTTACGGGCGGTATGACCTAAATGCTTTTTAGAATTAGAATGGCTCATTATGTGTTTCTTAATTTGAAAATGATAAAAAGGCACAAACGAATTTGTGCCAAAAATATATGATTATTTTTCCGTTTACATACTGGATTTCAGCCGTTTTACGTAAAAGCTTTTTACCCAGTCTTTAGAAGCTTCTTGCGCTTGCTGATTTACTAATTGCTCATAAGCTTTTTGCGCATAAGCATCTTCGGTACGATCACCTTCACGCAAATCCGTTACTTTTAATACGTGCCAACCAAATTGTGATTTAAATGGTGCACTGATTTGTGACTTACTTGTTTTTTTGCAGCAACTTGCGCAAAATTTGGATCGTAAATATCCAAGAAGTTGAAACCTAAATCGCCACCATCTGCCGCTGAAGCATAGTCAACCGAATTTGCTTTCGCCGCATCTTCAAAACTTATTTTTGCCAGCATTGATGTCTGCAACTAATTGAGTCAATTTTGCCTTAGCTTGAACATCATCTAAAATTGGGGTCGTTTTTAATTAAGATATGACTAATGCGATATTCTTGACCTGTGGTTTTTGCACTTTACCCGCTGCTTTATCTTTTTCTAGCATATCGCGTGCTTGCGCTTGAACTTGTTCAGGCGCAACTTGAATAGATTGACCAATCGCATCATGACGTACCGCTTCCATCATCATTTGCTGTGCAATTTGATTTTTGAATTGGCTTAAACTAATGCGTTGATAATCTAACGCATCTAATAATTGACCATAAGTTAATCCGTTACGCGCAGCAACTTCCTCAACAGCTTGGTCAACTCGTTTCCAGTCAAATCTTTTACACCAGATTTTTAATCGCTTCTTGCACTAGAGTATCATCAATGATCGTTTCTAATGCAGCTTTACGGTTTTCTTCTGTATTGGCTTTCTTACCTAATGCTTTAAGCACTTGGCTTTCCATAATCATATTACCATTTACCACCGCCATCACGCTTTCTGCCCATGCTGATTGTGCTGTTCCTAAAGTCGCAATCATCGCAATCATCAATGATTTGATTGAAGTTAATTTCATGCTAGTTTCCTTTTGTAATGACCTAAAAATATTTTGCTTGTTTAGAAGCATTGTAGAATAAAAAGGTTCAATTTTCTATAAAAGATTGAATTTTTCTTAATCACATTGGTAGTTGAACAACCGTTTTTCAAAGTTTAATACTTTAACCTCTCCACCATTTGCCCACACTTCTTGACTACCCGCAATCTCTTCCGGTTTATAATCGCCACCTTTTACCAATAAATCTGGCAAGATTTCGCCAATTAAGCGTTGCGGAGTATCTTCTTCAAATGGAACGACCCAATCGACAGAAGCTAACCCAGCTAATACTGCCATCCTTGCATTCAAATCATTAATTGGACGAGATTCGCCTTTTAAGCGTTTAACGGATTCGTCTGTATTTACCGCTACAATTAAGCGATCACCCTAATTTACGCGCATTTTCAAGATATGAAACATGGCCCGGATGTAAAATATCAAAGCAGCCATTTGTCATAACAATTTTTCTCACCGCGCGCTTTTGCTTTCAACAATAATCGCTTTTAACGTAGTTTTCATCCATTACGCCAAAAACCTGTTTCTTCACGATGATGAATAGCATTTTTCTAGCTCGGTTGGGGTAATTGTTGAGGTACCTAATTTACCACCACCACGCCTGCAGCAGCATTCGCTAAATAGCACGCTTCTTCATAAGGTCTGCCATCTGCAATTGCTGTGGCTAATACGCTGATTACCGTATCACCTGCACCAGTCACATGCATAAACTTCTTTAGCTTGTGTCGGCAGATGAAATGGCGCTCTGATTTGGACGAATAAGTGTCATCCCTTTTTCAGAACGAGTGACCAATAAAGCTGATAAGTCAAAATCAGCGATCATTTTTAAGCCTTTTTCAACGATCCTCATCTTCACTTTGGCAATGCCCTACCACCGCTTCAAATTCAGACATATTTGGGGTTAAAAGTGTCGCCCCACGATAACGCTCAAAATCTGTTCCTTTCGGGTCGATAAGCACCGGTACATTGGCTTGGCGCGCAATTTGAATCATTTGTTGCACGCTTTCTAATGTACCTTTGCCATAATCTGACAAAATCAACGCACCGTAAGCGGTAATTTCTTATGAAAGTTTTGCAAGCAGGTTTGTGCTATCAACATTATGAAAACCTTCTTCAAAATCCAAACGCAAAAAGCTGTTGATGGCGAGATAGAATGCGCAATTTGGTAATGGTTGATGGGTACTTACCGCTGCTACACAATGGTTTTTGGATATGATGGTTGTTTAACAATGTATCCAATGCACGCCCCGCATCATCTTGCCCAATAATCCCATGTAAAGCTACTGGCACATTGAGCGCAGCAATATTCATCGCCACGTTTGCCGCACCACCTGCACGTTCTTCAATTTCTTGTACTTTTACCACTGGCACTGGTGCTTCTGGCGAAAATACGATCTCGTACCACCAAACCAGTAGCGATCTCAACATCACATCGCCTAACACCAACACTTTTGCATGATTAAATTTTGGAGAGTATTGCATCATCATAATGTTCTCTTTATGCATTTATGAAATGGGCTAGCAGCCCATCTTTCCACTATCTTTTTGACTTCTTAATAAACTTCATCAAACGTTTACGTTTACGTAATTGGCTTGGCGTTAATTTATTACGTTTGCCCGCAAAATGGGTTATTCCCTTCTTGAACTGAATACGAATTGGGCTGCCAATAATTTTTAAACTCTTACGGAAATAGTTCGATGAAAAATAACGTTTGTAAGAATCGGCTAATCTATCTACCTGATTACCGTGAATTACAATAATCGGTGGATTATAACCGCCTGGGTGTGCATATTTTAATTTCACACGGCGACCATTAACCAATGGTGGTTGATGCTCATCTGAAGCCATTCTTAAAATACGCGTTAACATTGAGGTTGACGTTTTCTGTGTTGCACAAGCATAAGCCTCTTGTACAGACTCAAATAAATTCCCTACGCCAGAACCATGTAAAGCAGAGATAAAAATGCACGCGTGCAAAATCAATAAAAATCTAAACGACGATCTAATTCAGACTTCGCTTGATCTTTAATATCTTGCGATAGTCCATCCCACTTATTCACTACAATCACTAATGAGCGACCTGCATTTTAAAATAAAGCCGAGTAGTGATAAATCTTGATCAGAAATACCCTCACGCGCATCAATTGTTAACAACACCACATTCGCATCTTGAATAGCTTGAAGCGTTTTTAATCACTGAGAATTTTTCAACCGCTAAGTTTACTTTTCTCCTCTTTTTACGCACGCCAGCGGTGTCAATAATCGTATATTGCTGGCCATCACGTTCCATCGGAATATAAATTGAATCGCGCGTTGTCCGGCATATCATAAACCACCACGCGCTCTTCACCTAAAATACGGTTAGTTAGCGTAGGGTTACCTACATTTGGACGTCCAACGATAGCAATTTTGATGTTTTTATCTGAGTACGCTTTCTTGCTCTTCAGCAAGCGCTTCATCTAATAGTTACAGCATCTTCTTCGTTTTTCGAAGTCAAAAATCATTATCCCATTCATCTAAAAGAAGCGGTCGGAGTTTTTCTTCTTCATTTGCAAAAATCTTCTTCATTTTCGACCGCTCTGATCGGCATTTAATTTCTCGCCTAATGGGGCTAACACTTGCTCAATTAACTGAGTCCACCACGACCTTGCGCCGCTGCGAGTTTGTTCTACTTCGCCCTAAAACCTAATTGATAAAACTCCGCACAGTGTGAGTCTGCGTCAATCCATCGGTTTTTGATTTGCGACTACAACTGTCGTTTTATCACGTTGACGTAAATATTGCGCAATACCAATATCCGCTGGCAATAAACCGGCACGAGCATCTACTAAGAAAAGTACCACATCCGCTTCTTCAATCGCTAATAGCGATTGTTCTGCCATTTTTCTTCTACACCTTCTTCTGTGCCATCAATACCGCCAGTATCAATCACAATAAAATCAAAACCGGCACTATTGGCATGTCCGTATTTACGATCTCGGTGAGCCCCGGAAAATCCGCCACCAACGCATCACGCGTGCGGGTTAAACGGTTAAATAATGTAGATTTTTCCACATTAGGGTCTGCCTACGAGGCGAATTACTGGAGTCATTTATCCTGTCCTTTCATTAAAATCTGTTTGCTACTGCAAAATGGGCTTATTATATACTAAATCCCATTAAATGGCGTGTCTTATCCTCAAAAGCCTAAAAATTTCTCTTGATAATTTTGTTTGAAATGAAAGATTTTTGCCCATTTACGAATACGCACATTTATCCTCACTTTGTTAAAAGACCACATTACTGACACAAGCTCCGAATACACCATAAAACTTACTCCAAACATTTACACTTTTTCCTCACTATTCTTTGCACAAATTGACCCAAAGTGGTTGGACCTTAGTGTATTCTAGCGCCGTTTTTAAGACTAAGATTGTTCTAAAAACCTAGGATGGTTATCTGCATAATGAATAGAAAGCTTGCTGCATAGTAAGGAAATGTGAATAAAATTTTCGTCGGTCTTTTAAACAACAAAACCCACGATATTAAACATATCGTGGGTTTTCTTTTCAATGAGATCCGCTGACTGATTGCGCTTTTTTCCTTCAAACTACAAGCGGTCAAATTTTTCGGAAAAATTGCAAATTTATGCGCAGAAAAACAAAAAGACAGGCAAGCCTGTCTTTTTGTTTTATCAATTAAAAGTGCTTTTTAACACATTTACCATTTCTACTGCGCCTAATGCACATTTCTGCGCCTTTGTTACCCGCTTTGGTACCCTGCACGTTCGATCGCTTGTTCAATGCTTTCCGTGGTTAATACACCAAACATCACTGGCACACCAGTTTGTAATGCCACTGCGCCAATGCCTTTTGCGGCTTCATTACAAACATAATCATAGTGCGTGGTTGAACCACGAATAACTGGCACCCTAAACAGATCACTGCATCATACTTACCACTTTCTGCCATTTTTAGCCACTAGTGGAATTTCAAATGCACCAGGTACCCAAACGGTATCGATATCATCTTCTGATGCGCCATGACGCACTAATGCATCGACTGCACCACTTAATAATTTATCGTTAATAAAAATCATTAAAAACGAGCGAGTTACGATACCGAATTTTAAGCCTGTTGCCACTAAATTGCCTGTAATTTTTGCCATTTTGAAAGTTTCCTCATTGAAATAAAAATTTGTTTATTTGCCACTTTAATTAAGTAAGCTATTGTTTAGAAGTTAAACATATGTCCCATTTTTACCTGTTTCACTTTCAGGGTAATCAATGTCATTTTTGTTTGGTTCTACGATAATTGGTTCCTCTTGAAACAATGTTTAAACCTTGCTCTTTTTAAGCCGTCAATTTTTACTTGGATTGTTCGTCAGTAAACGAGATTGAATTTACGCCAAGCTGTTGGAACATCTGTGCGCCAATATAATATTCGCGCTCATCTTCTTTAAACCCCTAATGCTAAATTCGCTTCAACGGTATCCATACCTTTATCTTGCTAATTCATAGGCACGCAATTTATTGATGAGCCCAATTCCACGCCCTTCTTGGCGTAAGTAAAAAGTAACACGCCTCTACCTTCTTGCTCAATTTGCGCCATCGCTGCAGCAAATTGTTGACCGCAATCACAACGTTGTGAACCAAAAGCATCACCCGTTAAACACTCTGAATGAATACGCGCTAATACATTTTCACCATTTGAAATATTGCCTTTGACTAAAAGCTATATGCTCTTTGCCTGAGATTACTTCAACAAAACTATGCGCTATAAATTCGCCATGCACTTAGTTGGCATTTTCACGACTGAAACTTGCTTTACAAAGGCAATCATATTTACGACGATATTCTTGTAACTGTGCAATCGTAATAAACGGTATATTGTGTTCTGTCGCAAATTTTTGCAAATCTGGCATGGTCATCATGGTGCCATCTTCTGCCATAATCTCACAGCAAAGACCTGCATGTTTTAACCCGGCTAAACGAGGCCAAATCAACAGTCGCTTCAGTATGTCCATTGCGCACTAATACGCCACCTTCTTTTGGCAATCAGGTGGGAACATATGACCCGGCGGCGGAAATCTGAAGGGTTTTCGCGCCATCTTCGACCATTTTTAAAGCGGTAATGGAACGCTCAAATGCAGAAATTCCTGTCCCTGTACTAATATGGTCAATGGCAACCGTAAATGCAGTTTCATGATTATCCGTATTTTTAGCCACCATTGGCGGAAGTCCTAATTTATCCGCAATTTCTTGCGAAATTGGCGTACAGATCAAACCTTTGCCGTGTGTTGCCATAAAGTTGATATTTTCCGGTGTCGCAAATTCTGCTGCACAGATAAAATCGCCTTCATTTTCACGATCTTCATCATCGGTAACTAAAATAATTCTACCTTGTGCCATTGCTTCCAAGGCTTCTTCTACAGTTGAAAAATTGAAACATAATTTTTCTCTCTTTCTTTAATATTATGTGATTCTACGCAATCAATTCATCAGTGGATGAAAATCACCGCAAACTCTTCATTTAGCGTTGCAATATTGATTTTATGAATTTGCCTCGGCATCAATTTCTTCACCGTCAGGGCATTTTTAACGGGAAGGAAGCGGTCGCATTTTCAATCAGTTTTACCAAAAAGCCGTAATTAGCTGCCATTCGGATCGTTGTAGAAAACGCAATGCGGTAAGGGTTAAACCCGCAATGACTAACTCCGTAATGCCTTGGCTTTTTCAAATAATCCAACAAATTAGTACCAATAAAGGCACTATTTACCTTTTTCTGAAAAACTACTTCATCATTTTTGTGGTTCAAACCCTACTTGAAAGGCTTGGGTTTCACCTTGATAAAACAGCGAATTTGGATTATCTGAAATGTTGAATATGAATAATCTTTTGTCTTTTTGCTCGAAAAATGTTGCAACAATCGTAGCATTTTTGTTCAGCATTCGGATTATTCCGCTTTCCCCATTTCGAATCCAAAACGCATTTTGCACATCAATCAACATTAAGGCTTTGCATTTATTTTCCTAAAACCCTGCATTTTTCAGGAAATCCGCTGTAATTTTTACTTTGCGGACTCTCTGGCTCTTTCTTCATTAAAAACTGCTCAATATGTTTGCCAACAATATCATTTTCTAAAATTCACGATACTGCCGATTTTTACTGCCTAAATTGGTTTGTGCAATCGTATGAGGAATAATGGAAACCCGGAATGAACTTTCATCGGTATCCACCACGGTTAAACTAATTCCATCAATGGTAATTGAGCCTTTTTCAATAATATAACGCATCAATTTTGGGCTTGTTTGAATGCGATACCAGGTGGAATTATGCGCAGGAATAATCTCCACCACCTCGCCCGTGCCATCAATATGACCTGGAAACAATATGCCCGCCAAAACGTCCATTAGCTGCCATTGCCCGTTTCAGGGTTTACTGGGCTGATTGGGTTTTAATTCGCCCAATGATGTGCGCTTAAGTGTTTCTGACATCCATCAGCCGTAAATTGGTTTTTGCGTAAAACTCGTTACGGTTAAACAAACGCCATTTACTGCAATACTATCGCCTAAATGCACATCGCTCGAGCACTTTACTTTGCGTTAATCGCGACTACTGCAAATTCGCCCTGTTTATTGATTTGGGCAATTTTTCCTACTTCTATCAATGCCTGTGAACATCATTTATTCTCCTATCAAGTCCCCTCTTTAGAAAGAGAGGTTAGAGGAGATTGATTGCGATGCTTATTTTTCTTATGCGCTTCGTTTTCATTTCCTGCCAAATCTCCCATCTTTTTGTTAAAGAGGGTGAATAACTTCATAATCAATCAAAACATCTTCTCCTATCATTTCGATTGAATTCATTTTAACTTCACGGCCTGAGATAAATCGCCGATTCCCTCACCGCCAATCGGCGTTTTTGCCGCTTTTTCCGCCTACTAACTTCGGCGCAATATAGCAATGCACCTCGATTGACTACACCACTTTCTAAAGCACTGAAATTCAAGCTAGCACCGCCTTCTATCAGCAAGCTATCAATTCTGTTTTTCACCGAGCTTTTTGCAAAAGATCGAAAAATCTACCCGCCTGTTTTTGCCTTACAGAGGCACTTCCACACCAAGCGGTTCAAATTTTGCAATTTTTGCAAATCCTCTGAAATGGTTGCAATAATCGTTGGATAATCTTTTGCTGTTTGTACTAGCTGGCGATCTAATGGTGTCCGTAAATGATCTTCCTACAATTCGCACAGGCTGACGTGCATTTGGCATGCGGCTCATTTAGCATTGGATTATCAGCCAGCACCGTTTCTACACCCACCATGATCGCATCGGTATTGATGACGCGTTTCTTGACGACTGGCTCTGTTAATTCGCCAGTAATCATTTTGATTCACCTGTACTGGTGGCAGTTTTGCCATCAGTTGTCATCGCGCATTTCAACAAAACATAAGGACGTTTGTTTTCGATGTAATGAAAAGCAGATAGGGTTTAACTGATCACACTCTTCTCCGATCTTCAATCACCTCAACGCCCGCTGCACGTAACTGTTTTTGCACCTTTGCCGGAAAACAAGCGGATTAGGATCTCGAGAAACCAATAAAAACCTTTTAATGCCACGCTCAATCAACAAATCTGAACAAGGTGGCGTGCGCCCGTGATGGCAACAAGGCTCAAGAGTCACGTATGCCGTTGCATCTGTCAAAATCAGCGGCTGTTTAAAATCGCATTACGCTCTGCGTGCCAACCGCAATTTTTCGTGATACCCTTTGTGCAACAATCGCCACTTTTTAACAATCACGGCCTACTAATGGATTAGGATTTGTCCAGCGTCGTCCTTTTCAGCTAAGCTGATGGCGCGTCGCATATATTCAGCGTCAGTCGCTAGATTTTCATTCTCTAAACGTGAAAATATGTTGATTGAGGCAGAGATACATTCCCTTTATTTTCAAAGATCGGGCGTGTTGCACGCCCTACAAGATGCTTAAATAAAAAGCGGGCAAATCAAAGCGATCTCGCAAGGCTTGCAAAAGACATGAAAACCACCGCGCGCTGCTTTTTATCTTCTTCCATCGCACTATACTGTCGGTACTGGATTTCACCGGTTCCTGCTAACGTTTTATTAGCTCGCGGACTTTACCGCCGATCGAATTTCACCTGCCCTGAAGATTAAAATTTTGTTAAATTCTGCGACCAAACCCTATTGAAACGTCAAGTGCAAAAATCAGTTTATTGCAATAAAAAATAAATATCGTAATTTTTCCTTTGTATTTTCCAATTTTAAGCCCCATAATTGAAAATTATCATTTTTGAATATAGAAATAAGAGACAAATTTATGCACCAAGAAAAAGACTAATTGAATTACCGCTTCTTCCTTTTGCGGGATGTGGTGGTATTTCCTTATATGGTGATGCCGCTATTTGTCGGACGAGAAAAATCTGTCGCTCTTCGCGCAGCGATGGATGCTAACAAACAACTTTTTGGTATCCTCAACAAGATGCTCAAAACTGAAGACCCAACAACAGACGATATTTATACTCTAGGCGTGGTGGCTAACATTATTCAAAATGCTCAACCTACCAGATGGCACGGTTAAAAGTGTTAGTTGAAGGTCAAACTCGCGCCAAATTGTGAAAAGGTCACGATGATGAAAATGGTTTACGGGCAGAGGTTCAACTACTTAATACTGAAATTAACTTAGAAGAAGATGAAATCAAAGCTTTAGCAAAAACCACCTTAAGTGAGTTTGAAAGTTACATTAAATCTAATAAAAATCCCAGCGGAATTTTTGCCGAGTGCAAAGAAATTACGAAAATGACCCGCTTGGAGACACTATTTCTGCAACTTAATTTACACCGGTAAGAAAAAACAGCAGCTTTTTGAAGAAACGGAATTAGGTAAACGTTTTTCGAACAGCTACTAGTAGCCATGGCGACTGAAATGGACTCATTGGAAACCGAAGTCGTATCCGTAATCGCGTAAAACAACAAATGGATCAGCGCGACTACTATTTGAATGAGCAAATTAAAGGATTCAGAACTTGGCAATGGCGAAGATGTTGAACAAAGTGAACTAGATAAACTTAAAAGCAAAAATTGATGTGTAAATTACCAGCAGAAGTATTTGAAAAAGTCGATATGAATTCAAAAACTAAAAAGCGATGCCACAAAAAGCTCTTCAGAAGCGGCGGTTATTCCGTGGTTATGTCGACTGGATTTTACAAGTGAGTGGCATAAAAAATCGGTGTGAGATTGCAAAAGCGCAAGCTGTGTTGATTTCAAGACCACTATGGTTTAGAACGTAAAAAGAACCATTGTAGAATACCTTGCAGTACAAAAAGTCGTTTAAATAGTTCAGGTCAATTCTTTGCTTTGAGTTGGCCCACGGGTGTAGGGAAAAACATCATTAGGACAATCTATTGCGAATGCAACCGGCCGTAAATATGTACGTATGGCACTGCGTGGCGTACGCGATGAAGCTGAAATTCGTGGCCACCGCCGTACTCTACATCGGTTCTATGCCGGGTTCTTTAATGAGCAAAATGGCAAAAGTTGGCGTGAAAAACCTGCTATTTTTACTCGAGATGAAAATCGACAAATGGCACAAAGATATGCGTGGCGACCCTGCTTCTGCTTTCGTAGAGGGTGTTAGACCCAGAGCAAAAATAAAGCTCAATGATCACTATTTAGAAGTAGTTACGATTTGATCATCTGATGTAATGTTCGTCGCAACGTCTAACTCGATGAACATTCCACCAGCATTATTGGGACCGTATGGAAGTGATTCGTCTTTCTGTATATACCGAAGATGATGCATATTGCACGCGATCACTTAATTGTGCAAAAACAGCAAGAATAACGGCTTTGAAAAAGGCGGAACTCAAGATTGAAGATAGCGTCGATTTTAAGTGACAATACCTCGTTATTACACGCGTGAAGCAGGCGTACGTAATTTAGAGCGTGAAAGTGCCAAAATTTGTCGTAAAAGCGGTAAAAAGCATTAGTGTTAAAACAAAACATTAAAAATCACACGGTTAGCGAAAAGCAAACGTTGGCGATTACTTGGGCGTAAAACGTTTTTGATTACGGCAAAATGGACAACCAAAATCGCGTTGGTGAAGTGACGAGCGTCACGGACAGGAGTTGGGGAGATTTGTTAACTATTGAAACCGCCTCTGTACCAGGTGAAAGGTAAAACTTTCTTACACTGGCTCATTAGGCGATGTGGATGAAAGAGGTCTCATCCAAGCTGCGATGACCGTAGTTCGCGCAAGAGCAGATAGAATTAGGGCATTGCTGAAGACTTCTACGAAAACGCGATATTCACGTTCACGTACCCGACGGTGCTATCGCGCCTAAAAGATGGGCCTAAGTGCGGGTATTGCACGTGTGCTGCGCTTATTTCTAGCTAGCAGGCAACTGCGCGTAAAAGAAAGTGGCGATGACTGGCGAAATTAGCTTACGTGGTAAAGTCCCACCAATTGGCGGGCTAAAGAGAGAGACTATTAGCCGCGCACCGATGGTGGCGTATCGACTGGACGCATTATTCAAAGAAAATGAAAAGATCTGGAAGAAATCCCCAGACAATGCGTGAAAGCAGCACTCAGCATGCATCCGGTATCCGGGGAAAACTATCGATGAAGTGCTTGCTATTGCGCTTGAACAACCACCAATGGGGATCGAAATTCTGCCCTCATAAAGCGGTGAAAAGTGAGCTGCCAAAGCGAAAACAGCGATTCAGTAAAATTAACAAGCGGTTCATTCTTTCGGCATTTTTGCAAATGATCGAAAATGAGCTCAGTATCTCATATAAAAAGGGAAAGTTTTATGATTCAACAAACACTATGTTTAATCGAAACCAGATGCCACAAAACGTCACTTAATCGGCGAAAAATTTGCCATATTTGGAAGAGAGAACGGTTTAACCATTAAAAGCCTCGAAAAAGATGCAACTGAACTCAAGCTTCAAGCAGAAGGTTTTCATGCTGGAACACAAGGAAAACCATTTTGAACTCCCTGATCGAATTTAGATTTCTGCCTATTGTTGCAGTAGCCGTACTTGAAGGAAAATGCAGTAGCCATTACCGTGGGTGTCGATGGGTGCAAACGATCCCGAAAAACGCCAAGCGAGGAACTATCCGCACACTGTATGCTATTAGCGGATCTGAGAAAATAGCCGGCACATGGTTCTGATTCTGAAACCTCTGCAAAACGCGAAAGTGCCTATCAGCCCACAACGAAATTCTCTTTAACACACCATCTCACTGAAATTTGATACAAAGAAGATTCTCCTTTAAGCATCACGTGTAAATAAGGAGAATCTTTTTGCCTGGCTAGAGAACGGTTTAGCTAAAATGAGGTACAATCGTGGTGATTGTTGCAAACCTACGCTTGCTTAAATAAGGAGCTAAATGCTTGAATTTATCGGCATATCCGTTTAAAGTGGCGGTGCAGCCAATAAAGAAGAGGCGATTAAACAAGTTGCCGCAGGTTTCGCTGCTAACAACCATGTTGCTGGAGTTAGCGGCTATGCCGTGATGGGATGTTTCCTGCATCGCGAACAACAAACCTCCACTTTCTTAGGTAACGGTATTGCTATTCCGCACGGAACTTTAGACACTCGTCATTTAGTTCAAGAAACTGTGCAAATCGTTTCAATTCCCGCAGGGGTACAATGGGGCGATGGAAATACAGCTTATGTTGTCATCGGCATTGCAGCAAATCAGATGAACATTGCAACGCTTACTGGTCAACTGACCACTGTATTAGCGACGAGATGCCGCCGCTGAATTAGCCAAAACCGATATCCAAGCCTTTGCCGATATTCTGAAAGCGGTAAAGTTTTACCAAATCTCTCCTCTCAAACGCTTTCTTTAAACATGAAACAAACAGCTTACTCACCCTTTGCTGCGATTAACGCGGGCAAATTACAAGAACAGAGGCTATGTCGCATCAAGCGTCATCCAGTGACACCATTGCAGCTGAACCACTAGCATTAGCAGAAAACTTCTACATTATTATGTGCTAAGGGAAATTTAGCTAACGGTATTGCGCAGCGCGTGCCTCTAACGGAAAGAAAACCTTAATTAGCGGTTGCGGTAGATAGACAGTTTTGCAAAGCACCATCGCCCCTATTGCTAAAAACCAAGTACGCAACAATTAACGTGCAAGCAAATGCTGAACAAATCATCGCGATTTTTAATGGACAATCTGTTGAGGGTCTCTGCATCTGCAAGCTAGCGGACAAGTTATCGGCATCTTTACCGTACTGCAATGAAAACGGCTTACACGCTCGCCCAGTGCAGTGTAGTTCACATTAAAACCATTTTGCTGCCAAAATCAACGTAGAAAATCTTGACCGCACTACTCCAGCAAACGCAAAAAGCACGATGAAAGTCGTCGCATTAGGTGCCTCAAGGTGCTCGCTTACGATTTGTTGCTGAAGGCGAAGACGCTCAACAGCAATTGAAGCCCTTGCAAAAAGCCTTTGAAAGTGGTTTAGGTGACGTTTCTTATGTACCCTGAAACACCAGATAGCATTGAAGGTGGTGCAGCGGTAACTGCAGCACCTGTCGCCCACAAGCGGTCGAAAATCACGTACAAAATGCAAATAGCGATTAGCCTGGATGCAAGCTTCGTGATTAAAAATGAAACATGGTTTACGCTCGCCCAAGTGTGGTGGTGAATGGTAGTGAAAAATATCAAGCCAAAATCGAAGTGCAAAATCTTGATAAAAACTCACCGCTTGTTAGTGCCAAAAGCCGATGAAAATCGTCGCACTGGCGCAACAGGCACTACCCTTCGCTTTGTAGCTACCGGTGAAGATGCGCAAGGCATCACTCGATGGCATGGTGCAGCAAATCAACGCTGGCTTAGTGAATAAGTCGTGTATGACAAACGTATTGCAAACCGTAACGCTAAACCCCTGCTTTTGACTTGGTTGATCTGGCTAACTCGTATTGAAATTGGCGAAGTAAACACCGTGGAAACCCTTGGGCTTTATCCCAGCTGGAAAAAGGATTAACGTAGTAAAAGTATTAGCTGATTTAAGTACACCGCCTACTGTGAGCAGGTTTTTAGGGAGAGAGAATCAAAGCGATTTGCAGTACAAAATTTTGCACAAAATGGATTAACGGATTTCACTTCTATCGCATTGGTGGAAAAACCCGTATTAACGTCACAAAATTACCGAAACTGAAGCTGATGTGACTGTTTAAACTTCTTGGTTTTGAAGTAAGCGCCCAAGATTGGCAGAAATTCATCGAGACAATCTGCTACATGGAAGGATCAATTTGATTTGGTTGCGGTGTGTGGCTCTCTACCTCGTGGAGATTAGCCCACAACAATTTGCCCAATGGTTAGAATATTTACATCAACAAGGTTTAAAAAGTGAGCTGATAGCTCTAATGCTGCATTAACTGAAGGCTTAAAAGCGCATCCGTGGTTAGTGAGAACCCAATCGCCGTGAATTAGAAGTTTGGGCTGGTCTATCCACCCACAGCCGTGAAGAAATTATTGAATCCGCCGAACAACTGCGCCAGCACGGCATTGAAAATATGGATTATCTCTATGGGTGAACAAGGGCTCACTTTTGGTTAAATCACGAAAGTCTGCAAGCTAAACCGCCAGCTGTGAAAATGTTGTCAACACTAGTGAGCGGGAGATCTGATGGTTGCAGGGCTTTATTTATGGTTTGGCCCAAGGTTGGGATAAAGAAAACCTTACGCTTTGCCAGCGCAACCTCAGCGTGCTGTTTCACAAAAGTAATGTGGGCATTTTGCAGATCGTAAAGCACTTGATACTATTTTGCAATAAACTGAAATCACCGTTATTTCAAAAATATTTAAATTTTAAAAGCAAGGAACACAGAATGAATCTTTCATTTATTTTCCCTCAATCATTAGGACGAGCTCGTCGCTCTTTAGCGACTGAGTCTTATCAGCGGCAGCGGAAGCAACAAGGTCATCAGATTGTTGAAAGCCAACAAGCTGATTTCGGTGAAAGTACTTTTTGATGAATATTCCTGCCCAAGCTGCAGGCGACAAGGTGCGGTGTTGGAATCTCAATACGGCTTTTGCAAATCCTGAACAAGCCTGAAAACAAGCGGTCGAAAATCCGCAAACTTTTGCTAATGCGACAAACAACAATACACGCTTTCTGCAAGTGGCACATATTGTAGCCGTGACGCAAAGCCCAACAGGTGTGCGCGCATACGTTTATGTCTGCAGAAGCGATTGAACACTATGCGAAAGCACAAGGTTGGACGGTAAAAAAGTGGAAACCGCGGACAAGTGGGTGCTGGCAACCCAGATGGCCTAGAAGTTGCCGCAGCAGATTTAGTTTTTGTTGCAGCAGATATTGATGCTGCATTAGATAAATTTAAAAGGCAGTGATGTATCGCACTTCAACCGGTTTAGCATTGAAAAACCGCACAAGAGTTTGATAAAAGCCTTTAAAGAAGCCAAAATCTACGAAGCTGAAAAGCCAACAAGCGGCAGCTGAAAGCAAAACCGAAGAGAAAAAAGGCGTGTATAAACACTTAATGACGGGTGTATCACATGTTGCCATTAGTCGTGGCAGGTGGTTTTGTTAATTGCTATCTCATTTATGTTTGGTATGAGGCATTCAAAAGCTGATGACTTTGCTGGTTTACCAAAAGCCTGCAATGGATATTGGCGGCGCTGCTTTTCCACTTTAATGATTGCAGTTTTTGCTGGCTATGTTGCGTTCTCCATTTCGCAGACCGTCCGAGGCTTAGCCGTTGGTTTTAATTGGCGGTATGCTGGCAACCAACTCGCAGGCGCAGGGATTCTAGGCGGTATCGTGCGGGCTTCCTTGCGGGTTACACGGTGAAATTCCTCAACCAAATTATCCAACTTCCGCCGGAAGCTTAACTTCGCTTAAACCGATTTTAATTCTGCCATTATTTAGGGCTCTGCAATTGTCTGGTTTAGCTGACATTTACCTCATCAATCGCCAGTTAAATCGTTAATGGATGCGTTAGTACACTGGTTAAAATACCATGGGACAAACTAACGCTATCATTCTCAGTATTATTTTTAGGAACGATGATGTGTGCTGATATGGTGTGGCCCTAAGTGAAAAAGCCGCTTATACATTCGGTGTGGGGCTAGTGCTTCTCAACAATATATACGCTAATGAGCCGTGATGGCAGCGGTATGGTTCCACCAATCGGAATGGCGATTGCCACTTTTACTTGCACGCAAAAATTCAATACGAACCAACAAGATGCGGGCAAGCTTCATTCGTGTTAGGGGGTTATGCTTTTATTTCAGAAGGGCGTTACCGTTTGTGGCTGGCAGATCCAGTACGCGTCATTATCTCTTCTATTTTGAGGCGCAACCCGCAGGTGCACTCGATGAGTTTAGGGATTACACTACAAGCACCGCACGGTGGTTTATTTGCTGATTCCATTTGTTTCGCAACCACTGATGTGTTAGCTGAGCCATTGCGATTGGCTCTTTAATAACTAGGTAGTGTATGCCACTATCAAACAAAAAGCCGAATAATCTCTCTCTATCGCAGCGCCTTCGCGGGCGCTGTTTTTACAAAATGTTCTTGAAAATCTAACCGCTTGTTGAAAACGCTCTGCTATAATGATCGTTCCCTTTTGCCTTGCTAAACGTTGTGGATGGACAGCAAACTTCTTTCACAAACATTTTAGTGGCGATTGCCGCTATTATTATCATCTTGCAGGGATTAAACTCTCAGGAGAAATTCTCATCCGTTTTATTATCACTTTTTATTGACGTTATCTGTTCGCCAATTATCAAGCAAATGACCAAGCGCAGCATCCACTGGTATTGCGATTGGCTTACCCTGAGCAATTATTCTGATTTTTCTTTTTCTTAGCTGGCATGATTAACGCAGCTATTGCAGAATTTACCGCCTCTATTCCGCAATATAAAACGTTGTGCTTACCCGTTTACAAAGCGTAGCAGAACTGGCACAACGCTTTTAATATTCCATTCAATATTCATCCTAACGACATTGCTTAAACATTTCGATCCAAGCAATGTCGCATGAGCTGGACTAGTCGCTTATTACTCGGTTTTTCTAGCGCCTTTCCAACATTTTTATTATTTTTTGTTGGTAGTGATTTTATGCTGATTGACTCACCTAATTCAAAATATAAACTCGCGGTGGCAATGAGCCGGATATGATCTTTCACGAAAAATTTTATATCGATCAAGTCCTTAATGGCGTTATCGGTTGTTTAGGGTGTAAAACGGCACAAGTTTGCTTTACCGCCATTTGTATTTGGTTGTTGCTCACCATTGTCGGCGTGCAATATCCGGTCTTGTGGGCTGTGCTGTTTGCTATTGTAAATTACATTCCAAATATTGGTTCGTTTGGCAGCGATTCCTACGTATTCTTCAAGCCCTGCGCTCACCTATGGCTTTACCTGAAGGATTAGCCAGTTAGTGCCTTAGTAATGATGCTGATGCCCAGTGGTAAATGTGACTTGAAACCGAAAACTGCATGGGCCGGCGACTTGCAGAAACTTTCACTTTAGTGGTGTTCACTCTCTTTAGCTCTTCTGAGTCTGGCTACTGGGTGCGCTGGTGGATAAGCGCTTTTCCGGTTCCACCGACTATGGCGCCATGGGGCTGAATCTAATCCAACCACTCGCCGTTATGCCATTTTGTTAAGCAGGGACCGAAGAGAGACAAAGCACGAAATGCATTAAACCGCTTGACGATGTAACAAAAGCGTTGCTAACAAGCAACGCTTTTTATTGAAAAAGCACGTTCGGATGAAGTGGCTGGAGATAAGTCGAATCAACGCTTGCCGACGAGGTAAAAATCTTTCGGGTGCGCTTAGCAACATGCATGACAGTTACTGGACGGGCCGCGGAGAGATCCAATCGCCTACGTTTAATCAAAACATAGAGCGAAAATGGACGCCGAAGGCGCAAATTCGTGGCTACGATGAAACGCCCAGGCAAAAGGACGGGGGAGAAAAGTACCATCTCACTCTGCAAGCGGTGCAGATTTTGCAAATTTTGCAAAAATCGCCCGCTTTGCGTCCGCTATTTCTACCATGGCATGAGCGATCACCCAACAATATGACGGGAACTTACTACATGTCATTGCACGATACGCTCAGCGCCATCAGCAGCTTCGGTTTGGGGCGCACCATTACTCATTTTACTTTCCTGTGTTTAGGAATTTATTTGACTTTCGCGCTTCGTCGCATGAACAAATCACTCAGCTTGTTAGAGCCATCATATATATAGGCGTAAGCCGGAAAAGGCGAAGGACAAAGTGACGATATTTCCGCTTTTTGCTGCCGCTTTCTACCGCAGCTTTGCAATACTATTGGCACAGAGTAACATCGTTGGGGTGAGCGACGGCATATCAGAGGTGGCCCGGGTGCGCTTTTTGGATGTGGCTGATTGCGCATTTGACAACGGCAACTCGATATGCTGAAAGGTGTACTCGCCATTAAATACCGCGCAAAGATCGCGCTGGTTATATTGCGGGTGGCCCAACGATACATTGAAATGGGCATGGGTAAAAATGGCGTCGCTTGCAAAATGTTTGCCTGCGGGTGTGGATGGGTGGTCATAGCTCTGGTATCCGGTACTTTTCCACGGGTCAACGGGATCACCGAATCCTATCTCCAGCTGACCTTTCATTTACACCTATTCCGCTAATTTCTATCTCGATCCTGCTTGCCAGTTGTCGTCTAGCCATGCTATTCCAGGTAGTAAAACGGATTTCCAAAATTGCGACGGTTGTGGTGCCATTTATGGCGGTTGCTTGCGTGGTAATTGGTATTACTATTCTTGCGCTCAATGCAGATCCCAAGTGCGATTCTTCGCCGCTCATCGTACCAAGCTGCATTTGATCCTGACAAGCCAGCACTGGGTGGCGCCTTTGGTTTTACTTCATGATGAAAGCGATTCAACTTGGGTCGCGCGGTATCTTCTCTACGAAGCCGGTTTAGGGTTCCGGCGATTGCAGCAGCCGCGCTGATCAGAAAGAGAACCGTAGTACGCCAAGAGCTTAACTCTGATGACTGGAACATTCGTAGACACCATTATTGTGTGTAGTGTCGACGGTTTAGTGATTGTTATTACTGGTTTTGTGGCAAGGTGCTGCAAAGGTGTGGGCACTCTACGAGGCTGTTGCCTTTAATCAGGGTCATTGGCAGCCAATTGGGTGGCTCGATTGATTAGTATTGGCTTAGTCTTCTTCGCATTTACCACCATTTTGGGTTGGTGTTAATGCGGCGAACGTTGCTTAGTTTACCTCACGAGGCGGTCGCACTAAAGGGATTACAATTCTATCGTATGCTCTTTATTTTACTGATTTGCCTTCGCAACTATCATTTTAAGCAACTTGAAACCATTTGGGCGATTGCCGACATTGTTAATGGCTTTAATGGCATTCCCGAACCTCAGTGCTTTAGTAGCATTACGTAAAGTGATTATTGGTGAAACCTGCGATTATTTCCAGCAGCTTGAAAAAGGAGAAATCGCCTACCTGGCATTATCCATTAAAATGTGGGCGACGGTTTGCCCCATCTGCGTCTGCATTAAGTGAGAAAGATTACGCACCTTTATTCTATTATTCAGTTTATCACACATTGTACTGCTCAAGCGCCTGAGTCGAAGCCTTTGAATGTAAAGTCGTTGGCATTAGTGATGGCGATACCCTCACTTGTCTTTTTGAACGAAAACCTATTAAAATTCGACACCACATATTGATGCCCTGAATCTAGTCAAGCTTTCGGAAATCGAGCAAAACAAACGCTCGCAGAACTTGTCTTTAAAAAACGTCTTAAGTCATTAGCAAAGGGATTTGATAAATATGACCGCTTGTTGGCGGAAGTTTTACGAGTAACAAAATATCAACCTCATTTTAGTTGAAAAGATAGCTTGGGCTTCAAAAGCCTACCATTTGTGAACAGGCGAAGCCAATGCTCGGCAAATCGAATCGGCTTATGGCAAGATGCGATCTATTTCACCCTGGCGATTGGCGTAACAACAAAACAACCTACTTTTGAAAATATTGCTCAACAATCAATACGCGTCCACAAACCATCAACTGCCAAGCTAAATTAAGTTGTAATGATTTTCCATGATTTTTGACAGCGCGAATCGGTATTCAAGCTTGTCATGCAAAAGATATGGATAGCAATCGCGATGTTATTCCTGCAATCGACTTTATCGCAAACAACAACGCCCATAGAGAGGCATTATAGACACAACTTATTTCATAACATTTCTTTTTTAGTCAATCAGCTCATTGGACTTGTTAAGACTCAGCCGCCACAACCTTAAAACCACAAGTGTTAATTGATAGCACCGCTGCGTTTTGTAGCCATCTGCTGGTTCGGTATCGCAGCAATACGACTATACTCAAACCCAACAATATGAACGCGCGCGCGACTTAGTCACCTAACGTTTTAACGTAGAAAACGTGAGGCAGTGATTTGGACAAGTGGCACCACGCATACCGATTAACCTCGTTGCTCAAGGCTTAGAAGAGAATATTCGCAAGCGATGAAATTATTGTTTCTGTTGCCGAACACCATGCCAACTTCATTCCTTGGCAGCAACTTTGTTTACGCAAACAAGCAAAATTGATTTATTGTTACCACTTAATGCCGCCTATCAAATTGATGAAAACACACTGCGGCAACCCTTTTCTGAGAAAACCAAATTGGTTGCCTTAATTTAGTGTCGAGCATTACTGCTGGTGTGCGCCAACCTGTTGAACAGCTTATTCCGATTATTCGTGCTAAATTCGTACACCAAAAATTCTGCCAGTATTTACTCAAGCCGTCTGTTCGGAAAAAGTCGATGTGCAGCGATTAGATGCGCTGACTTTTATGCGTTCTCGGCACGCAAATGTATGGACCAAACGGAGCGGGTCGGGGGCTCACAGGGAAAATGGCGAGTTTAAATCGATACGACCGCTTTTTGGCGGAAAAAGTAACGACCAACGTTCAGCAGAACAACTCACTTTAAACAGGTACCTTATCGATTGAAGCTGGCACGAATATTGCTGGGATTATTGGCTTTAGCCGTACTTGCGGCTCAATGGTGGGATTTCAAATGCTCAATCAATCGCTTTATATGCTGATTTGAGCAACACAAGCAGTTAAAGTATGCTGATTTGCAAATCATCGGCTCACAACATAGCCCGACTATCAACTTTATTTTAAACATCAGCATCATGCAGATGTTGCTGCCATTCTCGCTGAACAGCGGATTGCGATTCGATGTAGGGGAGAACATTGCGCCAAACCGTATCTACGTGCCAAACAAAGTGGCACCTTCGACTCTTTGGCACATTACAATAATGAAGCTGATCTCAATGCCTTGCGTGCCTTGGAATCAGGCCTTGGATATTTTAGCATCTTAAGTTAAAAAAAAGCCGAAAATATGCTAAAATGCCTAATACGAACAAAGGTATTGATTGCACCAATTACTAATATTTTGAAAATTAAATTTTGAGATACATGGCTAAGAAATTAAAAAAATTACCGTACTGACTAGCGGCGGTGATGCACCTGGCATGAACGCAGCTATTCGCGTGTTCGTGCAGCTCTAAACGAAGGTTTAGAAGTTTGTAACGCCTGGAACAGCTATTATGGTTTATGTGAAGGGCATGTTATTCCCACTTGACCGTCGTTCAGTATCGAAAACCATCAACCGCGGCGGTACGTTCTTAGGTTAGCTCGCTTTCACAATTAAGCTGAAGTTTTCTTAAGCAAGCAGTAGAAACACTAAAACATAACGATGATGCATTAGTGGTTATCGGCGGCGACGGCTCTTGTGGGCTGGGTGTTAACCGAAGAATTTAGCTGTCGCTTGTGGTGGATTACCAGGCACCATTGATAACGACATTGTGGGGAACTGATTACACTATCGGTTTACCAAACCGCATTAAAACGCGCTTGAAGCGATCGACCGTTTACGTGATACGTCAAGCTCCACCAACGTATTTCTATTGTTGAAATCATGGGACGTCATTGGCGGCGATTTAACTATTAGTGCCGCGCTTGCCGGTGGTTGTGAATATATTATCATTGCCGAAAGGTTTGAATAAAGAATCGCTCATGCGTAATATTGATAATGGCTTTTAAAAAGGTAAACGCACTCATCTTGCAATTACAGTTTGGTGACTGATGTGCATCAATTAGCACATAATCCGAAAAAGAACCTTTGGACACGAAACTCGTGCAACCGTGATAGGTCACACACCCAACGTGGTGGTTCTGTGTGCTTTCGACCGTATTTAGCTTCTCGCATGGGCGTTTATGCGGTGGAATTATTACTACAAGGTTACGGCGGTCGTTGTGTGGGTATCAAAATGAGGGTGGTTCACCATGACATCGTTGACGCTATCAAAAAATATGCGCCGTCCATTTAAAGAAGAGCTATTCGAAGCATCTCGCAAATTATTCTAATCTTAAAACTCATCACTAGCGGTTGAAAAACCGCTTTTTCTGCATAATTCCGACTAATATTATCAATCATCATTCTCATTATACAGTATTCTAAACCGGTTGTTCAACCAACACGGCGCGTTGGTCCTTCTCTTACCATTTTATACGCGCAGTTGCTGAACATCCTGGCTGGTTTTTACCATCTTTCCTTCGGTCTTGCTTGGTTTTTCGCTTTATCTCTTCTCTTATCGCGCGATATTGGTAAAACCGACCGCTAGAAACCGTCAATGGGCAATTATTTATTTTGCGTTAAGCCTATTAAGTGCATTACCTGCCCTTTATATCAACCTCGACTCCTCCTGTTTTATTCTGCCAATGCTGCCATAGGGCTCATTCAATTTTATTTTGCGAAAAAGCGAGATAGGCTGAATTTACTCAATAATATTGCCGGCATCTGACTTGGCATTATTGGTGTGCAAATGGCTTTTTAACTGGCGATACGCTGGTTTTACTATCGCTCCCATCCACCAGCACCTATTTTTATTGCCACAACTTTTATATTAAAAAGTATGGTGAAAGAACGGAAAAATCCGCTATATATAGACTCAACATTGTCTTTACATTGGTGATCGCATACCTTTATTGGGAAATGGGCTTTATCGCGCTTTTACAGTTTACTTATTTGCGCTCAGGCGCAGTATCGTGCCAAACCTAGTTGGAATATAAAACAAATCGGTATGTTTGATTTTGCTTATCTACTTTTACTCATTGCACTGATAATCGGCGGTTAAACGAAGAGGGAAATGTTTGCGCATTTCCTCTTTTACCCCCAAATTTAAAAGTGATTTTGAACCATATCTGCCATTCCAAATAGCGAACAATAGGCGTCGGTGCCGAGAAACAAAACAGAATCCATACGATCAGCATTCCACCATGTCCGTTGATCATTTACCCCAGTCTTTTGCCGCGATCACGCCAATAGCAGACATGACTAACCCGCCTAAAAAGCCCATGATACAGACGATCAACCCAATCAATCCAGCTTGCCAATAAGTAAATGGGGTTATCGGCGCCATGAGCATTTGAGACCAGCGTTGCCGAAAGGATGCCTCCAACTGTACCAGAAATCGTTTTAGAAGGAAAGCCTTGGCATATTTTTGGTCCGCAAACTAATTTTCCCCAAATGTGTTGCAATACGTCGCTAGATTGCGGTCGCAATCGCAAAATCACTAATAAAATGTTATTTTCAGGAGAATTCTCTAAATTAAGAAAACAACGATTAACTGGTACGTGCGAAATACAGAAAATACAACTCATCGCCATCCATTGTGTTTTAGCCATACGCGCCAAAAATTGTTCTGTATTACCGCTAAAACTGCCCACAATCGGCAACAACAAAAGCCATAAACCGGAATAAAGATGAGAACATGCCATACCACTGCTCAGTACGAAATAATACTGAATCGGCAATAATAGATAAAGTATGAGTCACCATACTGTAATAATCACAGCTTTTGCGATAAATCACAGTCATAAATTCCCGCAATGCAATAAAGAAATTAAGAAAAACAGAATGGTCGCGCCGATTTCTGCCAAATAGGAAAGCGATAAATGGCACACCTGTCATCACCCACCAAGCGTTAATGCGAGCGACTGGGTTAGTAATCATGCTATTTTTCTTCGCCATATTTTCGGTGAAAGCGAATTTGCCGATAGCGCTGGCAATAATTAACAAACCGAATACGACAAAAATAAATTGGCTTGAGCTAACATTTTTCGCTCTCCTTTTAGTATTCGGATCTAACGCTAACAACGCATTACGCGTGCGTTCGAAAATGCGTGCTTTTCTTCATTTCAGCTAATTTTAACGATTCGCCAACATGTATGTCACACAATAACGGAATCGGCAACCCGCCTTACCTTTAGAGCCTTGCACGTTAATGTTATCTATCCAGAATTGGTACAAACTCAACATCTGGATTTTGCTGAGCAAGATGATAAATGCCGGATTTAAAGGGTAACAATTGCTGAGTTTCGTCCGGTATTTCCCGAGTGCCTTCTGGAAACAAATTAACGAATGCTGCTTCAAAGCATCACTCATTGTTGTTTGACAGCCTGCTCGGATGTTCCTCTGTGAGGGAATCAGCACACCATTAAACGATAAATAATAAACGGCGTAAAAGCATTTTTCTGCCAGCCTCCTGTTCCAGCCACGGGCGGTAACCATTCAACGTAACGCGGAAGGGATACCCACACCAGCATAAAATCTCCATAGCTACTATGATTTGGCGTAATAAACTTTTTATTCGGGGGTGAAAATTGTTTTCCTGATTGCGGGCGAATTCTGTGAGAAAGGATACGAAAAAAACATAATCCGCTATCAATTAGCCGTGCGAATAAACGTGAGAAAAATTGCATACTTCCTCTAAATAAGCCATAACCCCAGTTGAGCGGGTGGCAAACAAAAGCTCTATACCACAAGTGAATCGCACCTTTAGCGCGTTCTGGCACTACGTGCCTTGGTCTGTTTTAACCAAGCCCAATATGACCAAAGTACGTCAAATTCGTTTGAAATTTTGACTATTGGCAAAAATGCGTTGGTCAAAATCAAGACGAATCACCAAATAAAGCAAGGCTACCGCTAATAACAGATTGAAAACAATACAATGCTCTTTATTGGGCTTTTATCAACAAGACTAAATTTAGTACCGCCATATAACATTACGGTCACCAAAAAAATGCGCCGTTGTTTAAATTGTGGTTTGTTCCAGTTCCATTTTTTGTCTCTATATGAAGTACTTTGACTTGCCAGTTCAATTCGCTCGTAAACAGTGTGAAATTGCCATTTTTCGGACGAACACGCTTAACGGTATTGATTGCTTGTTCGAATTTGGCACTCTGCCGGTGGCAAACAACATGTCCAGCACGACCGCAACACTACGCCCATACCCAATGCACAAACCACCAACTCGATGCATTTCAGCCTAAGCGGTCTAATTTGCGAGCAGCTTGGCTTGGATTCATTGATGCGGCGACGCCGTCGAGCATTTAAAAGGCTTGTTCATAAGCAGAAGGAAGTTCGTTAAAGGAAGTTCTGCACAACAATCAGCCATCAATGACGGCGGCGGTAATGCTGCCCACAAAACGCCATCACAGACGACGCACGCCTGCCTTGCAACCAATATACAATGTTTAATCTTGCCCCCAATAGATAAAGCAAACATAAAGCAGTACTGCCGGCACGTCAATTTTCCCGTTTGACCGTTTTGAAAAATCTGCTATACCTCGCCAAGGTATAGCCATGTGACCAAGCCAAAGCGACTATCGTTCCCCATAAAACACCGAAAGCTATCCACCGCCTAAACAAGCTGAGCCCAATACAAGCATTGCGCCAAGCAAATAGAAAAGTGGATCAACTCGATGATGAGAAGCGGTCAGATTTTTGTGAAGATTTTGCAAAAATCGGAGAAGGTTGGTTTTTCCGGTACTTAACTACAACACGCCAAAACCAGCAACAGCACCGGTGGTAAATCTAGATGCTGGTAGGTGGTTAAAATCGAAAGCGCAATTAGCCCAAACCATAGGCAAGTGGTGTTCGCCATTTCGGAAAATGACGCCAATAAAACGCGCCAACTATATGCAGTTAAAAATAATGTGTAGTGGGGTGCTGATTTAAGGTTGGTCAAAACCCGCTAACGACTCAAATACAAAAAGCCGGCAACGCCCGAAGTTTCGGTTTCTGCACGCTATTTGTAACGGGAAAAAGCATCCCGTTACGGCAATTGCCTGAGCAAGCAATAATCGAGCAACATAATGGCGTAGCTGTGTGCGATTCCGCTCGACCAAGGCATACAGCAAATTCAACGACCAATAAGGGACGATTGTCCATGCTGCAAATGGAATATGCTGCTCCCAAGCGACGCTATTTCCGGTACATTCTCACGCAGTGCGGTGAGTCGTTCGTTAAACCGTAGCTGGCAGTAGAACAATACACCGACACTGAGCAGATACCCCAAGCGGGTTTTGTAATTTTAGCATTAAATTTTAACCGCTAGTTCACGGTAAAAATGCCATCTTCATCAATCCATTGGTGGATTTTCTAAAAGCGGCTTTTTCTACCAATTGATCCATTCTCTTTGACTGACGGCGACTGCTAATTCGCACCCTTCTTTGTGACTGGTTACAGCGGGCACTCAATTCCAGATTGTGGGTGCAAGGCTGTCCGGTATAAATCAGATAGCGTCTCCAATGCCGTCCCGAAACCATTGAGCGAATGGCAAATCAAATCTCATTATCGGCAAACAGTTCATGTAAGCCTGAAACGATCCCTAAAGTCGGACGAGGGTTAATGCTTGATAATTAGCGGATCAAAAGCATTCCACTTCATCAAAGAGACTATCTCTTGCAAGCCACGCTCAGCAATCAACTTACCGTCCTGCGGCAACATTAATTGAGCTGTAATCACGCAAACGCACTCGAATTCGGATGATTTTCGGCAGTTAATGCATCAACACAGTAACGCCCGTGCCAGAGCAATATCCAATACATCAATTGGTACCGCCTCTACGCAATTTTAGCCATTGCTAGACTAATTGCCTTGGCGATATCTGCGCCTTTACGTTGACCAGATGCCCGCCAGCCTACAGCATTTAAATAATTTTTATCGACTAATCTCCCAAAAAGCATTCGTGCCTTTGTGGCTGGTTTTGATAGACATAATCAAAAGTACTACTGCGAATCGTAACCCGTTTCTTGACCAATACGTAATCCCTCCTCAACGTGAACCTAGCTTCATCAATGCACGATAACTTGCCCAAAAATAATCCACGTGGTGAATAATAAGGCGATAGTGGCGTGGCTAATTCATCGCCTCTACCCGACTTGAGGCCGGCAGCATAGGGCTTGAGTACAATCGATAGCTCTAATGGCTCCTCAAAGCGTTCTACAGATAAAACGCCGTCATTGGCTCAAACACTAAAATGATTATTCTGTTCACCCAAGGTATCGTGATAAAAACCCGCATCACATGGCGTTCTTTGATGTGACTCCGAGAGTGATTATATCATGCTGGTTTGTGATGCACAACCCAATCGGCACCAGAAATGAAAAAGTTGAATTGGCGTTGTAATCAGCAGGCATCAGCTACTCACACACGTCTCGCAACTTCATATAAGCCCTAATAAAATACGAGCAGGAAATGGCGCGAGTAATCAACGGATCTTGATTGAAAACCTCTGACGAGCCTTGTCTGTGAGTCGGGTAATGGGCTTTCACATAGTGTTACAAACTGCCCTTTCACTTTAGACCACAATGCTAACCCTTGGCGTGCAAAGCGCATAAAAGCTTTCACTGAATGCTGGAGAAGCCAGCACAGCACAACGGATTTTAGGCGCATAATCAGCCTGTAACCAAGTGGATACCAATACTGCGCCTACGCTGTTGCGCGATCACACAAATATTTTCCGGAGTGGATTTGATGTTCCCGTTCAATATGTTGTGCATAAAAGCTTGAATATCAGAAACCGAAGTACCAAAAACTGGACTATCTCCGCGCTCCCTGGGCTGTTACCGTGCCCACGGGCATCCCATGCGAAAAGTAGGCAAAATCATCAAATCACTTGGTCTGCCACAAACATCATTCTTCCTGAATGTTCATGCCCACGATGAAATAGCACAATCGCCTTATCGTTACTCCCATCTTTGGCGGGGCGATAGCGACCAAAACAATTCAGTATCGTCTTCGCAGTTTTGAAGAATTTTTGTTGTTCAGCCAAGATTATTTTCCCGCTTCTTCAGATATATCTAACTCGTTTGCACACGGCGGTAAGCGGTAACAAATTAAAAAGCCAGATTTGCTCTCAACCAAAGCTTCAGCTTGTAAATAGGCTGATAATCTCGGTAAAATAAAGCAGTTAAGCCAAACCCAACGCCCCCAGTAAAAATGCACGATGGTCAGCTTTTACCTAGCGGCCCATCATAGCGACGACCACTGCGTGCACCTGCGCACTACATGTATCTGGCGTCGTTCGCCAAGAAAAATAAAATACAATAAATCCGATCGGCAGGAGAAACGGTAATACAAAAGCAAAAGGGTAAAATAAAATTGCAAGTCATCGGCAACCACGTCGGCGGTAATCCTCACTCTAAACAGCCGCCACAAAAGCAGATTTCTTTGATTAAACTCCCTCGCCAAACATACCATCCATCGCATCTCAAGGCCATGCCAGAAAATAAATCCAACGGCAACAGATAAAAAGCCCAGAGATGGAAGCAAAAATAGTGAGAATTGCTCCAAAATAAGCGAAAAGACCATTTCAAGCGAAAGCGTGCCACCTGATTGGCAGTAATACCGCGTTGCCTGGCTACAGGCGTTTAACCTTAACGGACGTGGCAGATCTTTTGAAAGGCAGGTAAGCTGGCAGATGCTTTCCATGCTACTCTATGCTCTCCAACTAAAAGTCTCTACTAACTGATTATATCCAAATCCTTTACTTAAAACTATGATGTATATAAACCCAATCCGGAATGCCAAACTGGGCTCTCTTTGCACAATTTATGTGGGCATTATTCTTTCGTTGCCATAGTCCGGTGACGCTAGCACCTTTACTCATCTAAAATAAGCCTTGCTATCCATCTCCTTTTATGGCAGCTCGCTTTTAAATATCTTTACATATCCTCCAAGCACGATTAAATCTTGCTCTCAACCGCTCCCAATTTGATGAGGCACTCGCTTACTTATCTAGATTAGGCCTTTCTCTTTAAATCCAATTTCTCACCAGTTTTGGTTTCTTTAGTTTCCTCATCGGCACTCCAGTTTGCGGCATTGAGCGCTGCTCTTTTTGTATAGGTATGAAAATTTGTCATCCTTGTTGGGCTTTTCATTTTAATCTTCATATCTAAATGACGCTTTACCACAGTTGCTACAAGATGAAACAAACTCCTTATCGAATTCTTTTTGATCTGGTGATTGTTCAATGATTTTGCGACTCTGTGGGTGAATATGGGCGCGACTTTAAATAGACGATCGGTAAAATCTCATAACTCAACTTACTCATCATTAGCCTGCCAGTATTTGGCGCTGTATTTCCGGTAAGCAACACGCATTCGACGCTTCCTTGTGTATCGATCCGAGATAATACCACGCATCAGCACAGCTCTGATCCGCGCGATAGATGATGTAATCAAATGCTCAACGGGCAAAGGAGCTTTTTGCAGCAGGTTTACACATGACAAATCCAACTCACCTACGCAACGCTTTTTCCTTGTTCAGTTTGATGGACGAGCTGTTTGCACATACGATGACAGTAACACAGCGACAAGACTTACCCTAATACTAATTTCTCTCGCAGATACTCCTCTTATTGACCAGTAGAGACAGCCATCTATCACAACAAAGTAGAGAAACTAGTCAATCCGGAATATGTAAAAGGCGGCAGTTGCACGCAAATCATCACTCCCAAATCTCCTGATATTTCACCCAGTGACCTTATTCCGGAATTGGAAATAAGCGTACGGTTAGTGGTTTATCAAGCGAAATGCCACCGTTCCTGTATCACGCACAATAGCGGCAATGCTTTCTGCCTTGACATCTCCCGCCACTGACTGTGTCTAAACTGATACCACATACTGCACCAGTAAGTCAGTAGAGCACGATGTGATATCAAAAATAATGTTTTGTGCACCTCGGCTAAACCTAAATCTTCTGTCACCGCCAACATCAATAATCCAGAAAACCCAACCAATGGCACGTGCTGGATTGATTTAAAAACTTTTGTCAATAAAGCAGAAACTCTACTGAACCAGCCGCACCAAAAAGGCGTGGCAATCCCATTAATTCGCAAACTTTTTGTCATGCGGATGCACGTGCGTTTAGATGGTGCCGCCGAACTACAATATACGCTCGACTGAGTCACCCACGACAATTTGACTGCACGCCAACATATCTGGTATTCTCATCCACATGATATTGCAGTAGAGCCTGAGACGCCATAGCTTGATAGCAAATCCGCATAAAATTGATTATGAGGAGACTTTTGGTGCAGATTTTAATACTTCGACTAAATAAATCCGGTGTTTCTAAACCAATGACAAAACGCTGTTTGGCCGGCATGACTTAGATGATAACCGGCAGGAAATAAGGGAATAAATGGCTTTGCAAGGTTAAAATTCACAGTGCAGTTAAAATTACCTCACCACGTGGTGTGATGTTTTGCAATTTTTGTACGGCATAAACAGATTGCTCAATGAGTTCATTATCTAACACACCCATTTCCTAATTCCAGAATGGCACGTTGACGCAAGCATCACACAAGTCACCATTAAGCCGTCATGATTAACTCCAGGACAATAGCAATTTCCTCTGTATTTCTAGCTGTACCAATAGCAAAATCGAATACGAATTCCACTTCTCATTAAATTTATTCAATAACTCCGTTAAATACTGTAAATCTGCTTTGCTGTCTGCAAAATTAGTTAAATCCAAATATTCACCAAAAGGATTGGTAATGACTCGAATCGATTTGCAAGGTATAACCAGCTTTCTGCACAGCAGGCAATAATAAATCAACATCACGTTTTCACCGAATAGAGTGCACTTTCCATTGAGATTTTATCTTTATGTAGTGTTAGACTTATTGTGCGAATACGATATAATTCCTTTTATTTTTATAATTCATATGATTCCTTAACATTAGATAGATCTTGTTTGTTCACGTTGAACAAGCATCGATAACCACATCTCGACAATAATTAGTAATTTATGTGGACATTATTCTTCGTTACTATAACCTTGTGGCGGAGTGGGTTTACCATCTAAATAAGCCTTCCATCCACCTCTTTTGAGCGATCAGCTACAGAAACCAAGCAATGACTAACGGATAATGAGTGTTCTTGTTCTTGAACCCGCACAATCAGCATCCTCAATTTCATCTTCAGGAAAAATAGGCACTTTCGCTTGTAGAATAATCGAGCCCCCATCAATCAATCTCATTAACAAAATGAATCGTCAGCCATGCTCATGCCTCCCCATCTGCCATCGCCCGTTGATAAGCATCTAACCCTGAATACTTTGGTAAAAGTGACGGATGAATATTAAGAATTTTCCCTGCAAAACGTTGTGTAAATGCTGGCGTTAAAATATTCATATATCCTGCAAGCACGATTAAATCAGCGCCAACCGACTCAATTTGAGAGGCAATAGCCTGATCCATTGCTCGATGTGTTTTCATGTTTTACGTTCAAAAACAAAACTTGAATACCTGCTGCGCGTACTAATCCATAGGCATCTGCGTTATTGCTAATCACTGCGCAAATTTTCCCTGAAATTTGACCGCTTGCACATGCATCAATCATCACTTGTAAATTAGAACCTTCGCCTGAAATCAATACCACAATATTTTTCATAAACACCCTTGTAATAAAAATTAAGCGGCAAATTGCCGCTTATTATTCTTAAATTATTTTGCATACCGTAAACGTTTTGCAAAATTCGCTAACACTTTTTCTTTAGTTGCTGCAATCACTTGCTCTTCGTTTTCTTTGCCCTAATGCATCTAAAGACATCATAACATCCAGCCAGCTAACTCTTTCTTGAGTCTGTTCTGTTAAAGCCTTACGGCGTGTAATTGATGGGAGTAGCCAACACGAATACCGAAGTTACAAATGGTGAGGATCATTTGGTACCGCATTTTTATTTACTGTGATGTTTGCTTTTTACTCTAATGCGGCATCCGCTGCTTCCCTGTTAAGCCTTGTTTGATGAAAACTTACCAAGAATAAGTGGTTTTCTGTGCCGTTTGAAAACAACATCATAGCCACGTTGTTTAAAACTACTTCTACCATTGCTTTAGCGTTCTTAATTACATTTTTGTTGGTAAACTTTGTATTCAGGCTCTAATGCTTCTTTAAAAGCAAACTGGCTTTTTGCCGTACATAATATGAACTAATGGGCCACCTTGGTTTGCTGGGGAATATAGAAGATTGTAATTTTTATAGATTTCTTCATCACCACAAGAAGAAAGAATTAAAACCGCCACGTGGCCACCCTAATGTCTTGTGGGTTGTAGTCGTTACTACGTGTGCATATGGTAGAGATTTTGGATATACACCTCGCTGCAATTAAACCCGCAACATATTGCCATATCTACAAATAAATACGCGCCAACTTCATCTGCAATTTCGCGCATCCAATCAACGACTTGAGAATAAGCCGGAAAAACCTGCCACGATCATTTTAGGTTTGCATTCAAGCGCTTTTTACGCACATCTTCATAGTCAATAAAACCATCTGCAGTAATACCATAAAGCACTGAATTATAAATTTTGCCAGAGAAAGCTCCATTTTTGCACCGTGTGTTAAGTGACCACCGTGAGCTAAATCCATACCTAAAATAGTATCGCCTGCATTGATTAACGCGCCATAAACCGCTGCGTGGCAGAGAACCTGAATGAGGTTGCACGTTTGCATAATCTGCACCGAATAATTCTTTCGTGCACGATCAATAGCTAATTGTTCTACGATGTCAGCATATTCACAACCGCCATAGATAGCGTTTACCAGGATAGCCTTCTGCATATTTTATTGGTAAATTGAGAACCTTGCGCTTCCATTACTCGCGAGGCTAGCACCAGTTTTCAGATGCAATTAGTCAATGTGCTTCTTGACGACGATTTTCATCAACAATCGCTTGCCATAGAAATTGGGCTCAGTAATCTTTTGATATTCATGTTTGCTGTAAACATTGCTGGTTCCTCTTAAACTAATAAATTCCCGCGTAAACGTTTGTGTACCTTCTATTCTACGCATCCGTATTTTAATATCTTTTTCTAAAAGCCCTGTTTAAATCTTCATAATCAATATGAATAAATCTAATACAGGGCTGTTTTTATTATGAATTATTTCACTTCACAGAATCATGATTTCTGAAGGAATCACGCTACCTTGCCAGTAAAGTTGTGATGCAACTCGCCGCTAACTCTAAACCATGCTTGGCTAATTTTCGTTGTTAGGATCTGCTGCTACCGTTGGTGTACCCGCATCTAAATCTTGGCGTAAACAGATATGTAATGGTAGTTACCCTATACCTGCAGTGCTGCTATTTATTTTGCGATCTGCGCCACCTGTCCCAAAAATATCTTCGTGTGTGACCACAATTACTACAAATATGAGTACCATATTTTCCACCACACCTAATACTGGCACAGAAACATTTAAACATTGAGATCCCTTCAATGGCATCAATTAATGCAATATCTTGCGGGGTAGTCACCACCAAATTGCATCGAGTCACAGGGATCGTTGTGAAAGTGTTAATTGAATATCCTGTACCTGGGTGGCATATCGATAGCTTAAGTAATCGAATCTCATTCCACCATGTTTCGTTTAATAGCTGCAATGGCGCTGCTTGCCATTGGACCACGAAAATAGTTTGCGATCTTCTGGCATTCAATAGCCAATAGAGTTAGATTGTAAAGCCAAAAACTTCAATCGGATTGATATGTTTGTTATCTGGTGAGAATGGACGTTGATCTTTTGCACCTAACATATGCGGAATAGATGGGCCATAAATATTCATCTAAAATCCCTACCTTCGCGCCCTGTGCTTTTAATGCTAAAAGCTAAGTTCATAGAAGTCGTTGACTTTACCTACACCTTTACCAAGTTACCGCAATAATGTTTTTCACACCATTAACTGCTGGATATTTCTGTTGCACGTTTGCGTTGCAATTTGGTATGTAAAAATCCATTTTAATCTCTGAAGCCCCTGTTATTTCACGCAGTTTGCTTTCATTGCTTGTTTAAGCGCTTCAAAACCAGTGTTCCAAGCAAAATGGCATCACGAAATTCTAAGCGTAATCCCCATACCTAATTCTGCTTTTTGAAAGCGTTGATGCTAATCAAATCTTTTTCAAGCGTTGGATGGTAAGTTCTTAAAGAGAAACTGAATGTCACTCAATTGTTGTTCAGTTAGTTGGTTCATTGCTGTCCTTATCGTTTTCTAATCGTTGACGGGATAAATCTTTACTATAAATTACTTCACTTCGGGTTAGTCGTTTCCAATACCTAAAAGGGTGGGGCTCTACTTTTAGCCAAGTTTGATATTTGAAACATCGGTAAAACACAACATCCTCTTCGCCATTGCGTAATCTGGCGAATTAAGGCGGTACGCGCTGACTCGTAATGTTCGATTTTGTAATTGTTCTAATGCCTTATCCACCTTTTTCATTACGGTAGTTGGTTTTGTGTCTGCACTTGCAGAATGATATTTCCATAAAAGACGGCTGGATCGGGATAATCTGCGCACCAACCCTGCACGAATTAAGTCAAAAATCTTGCTCTGCATGTTTTTGCTAATAAGTTTCAAAATTGACCGCTGTGTGGCTGAATATGAACTAAATCTGATTCCTAATGTGCGAAGCATCTTACTTTGCTATCGCACCATGTTGCCCATGTTCATCGTAAGTTAATCTTAATTTTCAAAGGCTTTTCCCACACTTACACCAGCTTGTGTTAGTAATCGCTCAAATACAGTAGGTTGCCACTGGCGCTCATTCTCCCATTCATCTGTTTGGGCAAAATGGCATCCATTAAAAATACCGTAGGGCGTGCTGATTCTTGCCGAATGAATCTTCATTTTGGCGCTTGGCGCACTTCTTTTCGACTAAGTTGCGGGTGCCAAAGTTAAAACTCGTAAATAAGTACAAAGCCAGGCAAAGCCACATTTGCCTGTGGCGAAGAAGCGGGCATATTTCTCGACCAAATCATTGTTAGTAAACGGCTGATTAGGCGCTAATAAACGATATTCTACCGTAGAAAATGGCGTTTCAATTTGTCGAGTGGCCAGAATAATTTTATATGGTTGAATCTCATCAACAACGCATAGCTGGCATTCGTTGGAAATTGTGCGCAAAAGCATGGCTTTTCACCGCTTGATAAGTAGGTAATAAAAGCTCACATGTGCGCAACATTTTGGTAATTCACTATTAGGCTTTTTCTAAAAACAATTTTAATGTATTCGCATTCACAGCCTACACCAAGCGCATTTTGCGGGCTTTCTCACTAAAACAACCGCGTAGCTTGTTTTATCCCCGTAAAATCAAATATGCGCTAAGTGGAGAATGAGGGTTTCTGCTGCGCCAGTCGTTGCCAGCTCAACACAAAATCAGATGCACTCACCGATTCGCCATTGACCAAGTCGCTTTTTCATCTAAAATAAACAGCCAAGTGCGATTTATCTTCTGTAACAGTTTCTTTGAGCAACCAGCCGGTACGATATTGCCTTTGCTATCAAAAGCAGTTAACCCAACAAAACAGATCGCGCACTAATGCCCCTTCATTATTATACGTTCCCAATGTGGATCTAATACAAAACTTTCTGCATACGCCCGCCTTAAAGTATGCGCTTTATTTTGCGTTTGTTGCATTTCTGCTATCTGTTGTTTTTCAGGAAGTGTTGAGCTTATCGCAGCCCGTTATCACCGATATACAACGGTCAAAAATCATCGCAAATTTACCAATTTGCGATCAAAAACGTTGCGATTTTATTCGTATTTTTGCTCATTGAGCCCAACTCTCCTATAACATTGCGCTATTATGACCGGGATAAGCGAATAAACAAAAACACCTAAAACCCAAAGGGTTTTTAGGTGTTTAATATTACGTGATCTTTGCTGTATTCGCAGAAGAGATTCTAAAAACTCTTCACTGAATCAATAGATGCACGTTCACGCAGATCTTTCATAAAATCATCACGTAAAAAGCAGAGCCTTCTTCTCGATTGAATTGCGCAATCAACGGTTGGAATTCAGCTAAAGTACCATCAGTTACGCTATCTAATGCCACAATCGTAATATCGCCTTCTTTATTGCGAGATTGCGCAAAGGTTAGTTTATCTGCTGGTTTTTGGCATTGCAAGATAAAGTTTTTGCTAATACTGCATCTTCAATTTTGCTTGAGCACAAACGAAAGTTTTTGCTGGCGCAAAATTCACGTTGACGAACTGCCCTTCATTTAAGGCTTTTACGTCACTTTCTGCCTTTGCTAATAAAGCATATTCTGCTGGCGTTTTAACCACTGCTTCCACCTCTTTAGCTGCTTGCTCAAACGTTTTCGCGCTAGAAGGTTGGTAGTCACTTACACGGACAATTAAAGTCGCAGGCGTGTCACGGCTTACATCAAAAGGCTTCAGAGTTTTGTCCACTTTGACGTAAATCGCCTTCAAATAATGCTTTAACCACTTTATCGTTTACGCTAACACTGCAGGTACATTTTCGCGGCTAAATGCTTCGGTTTTTGTACTGTTAAACCTGCATTTTTCTCCACCTCTAATGAACCACTATTTTTCTACCGCATCATTTGCCATTTGGCTTGCAACTGAAGAAATAAGCACTATCTTTTAATTGTGATTGAAGTGTAGCAACAATTTGTGCTTTTAACTTTCTCCAAGGTGGTAAATACGGTTTCTGCTTTACGATCTATGAAATTTGATTAAATGATAATTGCCATCCACTTTAATTGCCAGGGCTAACTTTACCAACAGTTAATACATCCGCAGCGTTCTCAAAAGCGCTGGATAAGTTCCTTTAGCTGCCCAACCTAAAATCACCGCCATTACCTGCTGATAATTGATCTTGCGATTTTTCTTTTGCTAATTGAGCAAAAGTCTGCACCATTTTGTAAAAGCTTGCGCAATTTCATACTACTTTGCGCTTCGTCAGCTACTTGAATATGCGCTAAACGACTTTCACCACGTGTTGTGAAAGCATCGCGATTTTTCGCATAATCATCTCAATTTATTGCATCGGTTAATGCTGGCTTTATCTTTTACCGCTTCGGGTGTTAATACACATATTCTACGGTAACTTTTCAGGATTCATTAAAGTTGCTTTATGTGCATCATAATAATAAGCTTGTAGTTCTTGCTCAGAAGCAGTCTGTTTTGTGCTTCATCTGCAATAGAAAAGGTTGCGATACGCGCTTGGCGTTTTGCAACAACCATTTTGCCATTTGAGTTTGCTGTGCAGGCACAGTAAAGTGGCTTTACTAAAACGCCTTCTTGGATTTGATCAAATAGAAAATCCCTTGAGGCAATCATTGCCGCATAACCATCCTGCAGTAACTTGCGCGTTACGTAACCCTGCTAAATAGAGATCGTTATTAAATTTACCATCTTGTTGGAATGCTGGATTACTTTACGATCATTTTCTTGATTTGATCGGCTCCACGCCTAATTTTAATTCGTTTGCGTATTGACGGAACAATTCATTAACAATCAACCCGTCAAGAACAGATTGGTTAAATTGCGCTGCAGTCTGGATTATCTAATAAATCCCATGCCTCGCCTTGTCTGTTCACTAAATCCGTTTGTTGACGGTTTTCACTTGTTGGAATTGCTCTTGAGGAAATTTCAACACCATTGTCTTTTACCGCATAATTACTGCGACCAACCAAGTTTGTTCCAAATCCCGCCTAATACAAACGAAAGCATTACTAAAGATAAATACAAATTTAAAAACCGGACGGTTCGTCAGTCATTCCATCTTTCAATCATTCAATCAATCCTATCTTGACGGAAATAATATAAAAATTAGCGGAATTATACTGTAAAGTTGCCTGTTCTCAAACGACAAATTGATACAAAGCCTATGCGCTTTTGCAAAATTTCGCTCAAATTCAACCGCTTGTTGTCTGTCTTTTTCATTTTAGCAGAAATTTGATTTAATTTCTCCTCTAATCTGCCTTTTACCATGAGGAATTACCATGGGTATTTATGCCTATCTCTGTTTTCTTTCCGCTCTCGATTTTACTCGGCTTTGTACCAGCAAAATCAGCGCCAAAAGTGCAATCTACAATTGCCATTACTGCTGCTGCGATGGTTTGCTCACTTTTTAGTCTGGATTCTCAGCTCCTTGGTTGGTTTAAAATTGATGAAATCGCATAGCGTGATGGAGCAAATTGACACTAGCTTCCTACTTAACGGGATTTTAGGCTTCTTACTCTTTGCCGGCTCATTAGGTGTTAAATTACCCGGTGTTAAAAGATCAAAAATGGGAAATTACCACCTTTGCTCTCTTCTCAACACTGGCATCAACCTTCTTTATTGCCATTATTATTTGGGCTTTTGCTAATCTTGTGGTTTACCAATTGATTTTATTTGATTGTGTGGTTTTTGGTGCCTTAATTTCTCCAACCGACCCGATTGCCCGTATGTGGCAATCATCAAAAACTACGCGCCCCAAAACGATTATCTATAGCAGAGTTGAAGGCGAATCGCTTTTCAATGATGGCGTAGGTTTTGGTTATTTTCGTGACGGTTTTTGCTGTTGCTTTTGGCGGACAAGAAGCGACATTTTCTGGCATTTCAAGCTTATTTTTGCATCGAAGCTATCGGTGGGATTTTATTCGGATTCGTGCTAGGTTTTATTGCACATATTCTCATTTCTAGCACGGATGATGGTTCTTTAGAAATTCTTATTACGTTGACTATTCCAACGGCTGGTTTCATGTTTGCAGCAACATCTTACACGTTTCTGGAGCTTTGCAATGGTAGTTGCAGGCATCATGATTGGTAACTGGACTCGCCGTTCTGGTTTCTCTGAACAGAGCCAACGTTGTTTCAGATCACTTTTGAGATGATTGACCATTTCTTAAACTCGTTACTCTTCTTCCTTATTGGTTTTGCGCTTCTCTTGGTAGATTTTAATATTTTACGGCATCGTGTTAATGATTGCTGCCATTCCAGCTTGTTTAGCCGCACGCTATTTAAGTCTATGGATTCCTTTAAAGTGATGCAACAATTTAGAACTATACAACCCTTACACCTTAAAAATCATGACTTGGGGTGGCTTACGACGGTGGTTTTGGCACTAGCCATGGCGCTTTCTATTCCGAGCAAAAACAGCCTTTGCCGGCGATATTGATGTTAAAAGATATTATTTTGGTGATGACCTATGCGGTAGTAATGTTCTCGATTTTAGTACAAGGCTCAACCATTGAACCAAGCATTCGTAAATCAAAAACCGTTGACCCAAATAGGAAGCTTATTTTGCAACCAAGCAAAAGTTCAGCATTAAAAATGCAAATTTTAGTTGAAATTTAACCGCTTTCTCTTTAAAATTTTGGCTTCCTGTCCTCGCTGAGTTAGAGATCTGGCGAGTGATGTATTATCAACCCTTAACAAAAGGAAAATAACATGTCTCTAAGCGTAGAAGCAAAGCGAAAATCGTTGCTGAATTTGGTCGTGATGCAAAAAGATACTGGTTCTTCAGAAGTTCAAATTGCATTATTAACAGCACAAATCAACCACTTACAGGCACACTTTGCTGAGCACAAAAGATCACCACGGTCGTCGTGGATTTTATTGCGATGGTTTCACGCCGTCGTAAATTATTAGACTACTTAAAACGTACTGATCTTTGCTAAATATTCAGAAACTATTGCACGTTTAGGTTTACGTCGCTAATTTCAGAATTAATGACCGAGCTTTGGCTCGGTATCATGTAATGATTATGGAATTCCAACATCTTAAACTTTTCATCGATTTAGCCCAAAAGCCGTAGTTTTATCCGCACTAGCAGACTATATGAGTGCTTCAACAACTTACCCGCCAAATTCAACAAATTGAAGAAAAATCGGGCAACCACTATTGATCAGAGATAACCGCCAAGTGCATTTAACCGATGCTGGCAGAAAAATTTTAGAATTTGCCAATCAAAGCTGGGCACATTGGCAACAATTTCAGCATCAATTATCAAAGTGATCAAACGGAATTAGAGGGTGAACCTCAAGCTTTTTGCTCGGTGACGGCAACTTATAGCCACCTGCCTACAATTTTTAGAGCGCTTTCGTCAGCGCCATCCAAAAGTAGAAATTAAGCTTAATACAGGGGATCCCTCACAAGCATTAAGCAACGTGCAATCTATGCAAGCTGATCTTTCGCTCGCCCGCAGGCAAACCTGAATCGCTACCTGCCAACATTGATTTTCACTATATTGATGAAATTAAACTCTCACTGATTGTGCCACGTATCGCTTGTGCCGCAACGCAATTATTGCAACAGCAGCCAATTAACTGGCAGAAATGCCATTTATTCTGCCACTAGATGGCCCCTGCTCGAAAACGTATTGATCATTGGTTTAAGACTCAGAAAATAAAATCTCCATTTATGCTACTGTTGCAGGACATGAAGGTATTGTCCCAATGGTTGCACTTGGTTGTGGTGTTGCCCTACTGCCCGATGTTGTCATTCAACATAGCCACACAGCCAAGTCTCTTATTTTCACTTACCCGTTCCGATTGAACCGTTTGAACTGGGTGTTTTGTGTCCAACATAAACGCTTACAAGAACCTGTACTCAATGCTTTTTGGACGCTTCTTGCTCAATCACAAAGCGGGCTAATTTGCTCAATTTTTGCAGAAAATAAAGGCAGACGATTGTCTGCCTTTTCTATCTATTTAAAAGCATTATAAAATTTCTTTGCTTTAGCACTACGTTTTCAACAGTGAAACCGAAGAGTTTGAATAATTCATTCGCTGGTGCAGATTCACCAAAAGCTATTCATACCCTACGATCTTACCTTCAAAACCAACGTATTTATACCAGAAATCAGATAACTGTGCTTCAATCGCTCACGTTTTAGTTACCGCTTTTAGGTAATACTGCCTCACGGTATGCCGCATCTTGTTTATCAAACACATTGGTGCTTGGCATTGAAACTACACGGACTTTTTACCTTCAGCTTCACGTACTTCAGCCGCTTTAACTGCTAATTCAACTTCAGAACCTGTTGCAATGAAGATTAAATCTGGTGTGCCTGCGCTATCTTTTTAAGATATAACCACCACGAGCAATATCTGCTAATTGTGCTGCAGTACGTGGTTGTTGTTGCAGATTTTGACGAGTGAAAAGATTAACGCACTTGGGCCTTCTTTACGTTCAATAGCTGCTTTCCACGCTACTGCAGATTCTACTTGGTCAGCTGGACGCCATGTTTCCAGATTTGGAATATAGCGTAATGATGCGGTTTGTTCTACTGGTTGATGGAGTTGGACCATCTTCGCCCTAAACCAATTGAATCGTGCGTATAAACAAAGATTGAACGTTGTTTCATTAACGCCGCCATCACGTACTGCGTTGTGAGCATATTCGTAGAACATTAAGAAGGTTGCACCGTAAGGAATAAAGCCACCATGTATGGCAATACCATTCATAATTGCAGACATACCGAACTCACGCACACCATAGTTGATATAGTTGCCATCCACATTGATGATCAGCACGAATTGGTTTTGAACCAGACCATAAAGTTAAGTTTAGAACTTGCTAAGTCTGCTGAACCGCCAAGTAATTCTGGTAGATACGTGTGCATAAGCTTCAATTGCGTTTTGTGATGCTTTACGGCTAGCAATCGCTGCTGGATTTAGCTTGTAATTTTTCAACAAACGCTTGGCTTTCTTGTGCCCAATTTGCTGGTAACTCACCGCTTACACGACGTTTAAATTCTGCTGCTAATTCAGGGTATGCTGCTTCATATGCTGCAAATTTTGTTTCATCCATGCGCGCTCTTGCTCTGCACCTTTGCTTTAGCATCCCATTGTGCATAAACATCTGCAGGGATTTCAAATGGTGCATAAGTCCAATTTAACGCCTTACGCGTTAATTCAATTTCTTCATTGCCTAATGGCGCACCATGACAATCATGTGATGCTGATTTGTTTGGAGAACCGTAACCAATGATGGTTTTACAAATAATTAATGTTGGACGATCTTTTTCTGCCTGTGCATTTTCTCAATGGCAAATTTCGATTTGTTCCGCATCATGACCATCACATTGCCGGGATAACTTGCCAACCATAAGCTTCGAAGCGTTTGTGCAGTATCATCGGAGAACCAGCATCAACATGACCATCAATAGAGATATTGTTATCGTCATAGAATGCGATAAGTTTGCCTAAGCCTAAAGTTCCTGCTAAAGAACAAGCTTCACGTGAAATACCTTCCATTAAGCAGCCATCACCTAAGACGCATAGGTGTAATGGTCAACAGATTCATGACCTTCACGGTTAAATTGACCTGCTAAAGTTTTTCTCAGCAATTTGCCATCAACCGCATTGAGTAATACCTTGGCCTAATGGACCTGTTGTGGTCTCAACACCTGGTGCATAACCATATTCTGGGTGAGCCTGGGGTTTTTGAATGTAGTTGACGGAATTGTTTTAAATCTTCAATAGAAAGATCATAACCGGTTAAATGTAATAAGCTATAAATTAGCATTGAACCATGACCATTAGAACAGAACGAAAGCGGTCGCGATCTGCCCATTTAGGATTGGTCGGGTTATGTTTTATCACGCCATAAAACTTCAGCGTATCTGCCATTCCCATTGGCGCGCGGGTGACCTGAGTTCGCTTTTTGCACTGCATCATGCTTAAAACACAGTGCATTCGCTAGTACTACGTTCTGCCATTTGTAATCTCCTCATCGAAAATGACTATTTTTGATTAGTTATGATTGTAATAGATTTCGAAAAACTCAAAACAATCAGCCGTTTGTAATTCAACTCTGAGCTTCGTCTCACCCGAAAACAAGCGGTGAGTTTTTATGATTTTTACCAATTAAAAGTTTATTTAAATACTGCCCAAACTGGAGAGTGATCTGATGGTTTTTCCATTGCACGAATCTCTAGATCAATCCCCGTTTCTACGGCGCTCTGCCAGTGATTTTTGATGCTAATATCAGAGTCAATTCTTATCCACGGTTATCGTCAAAACCTTTTGAGCGATAATCAAACCATGAAAATTTATCATTGTACCTGCGGATTCATTTGGCGAAATGTGTCAGCCAGACCATGAGTCATATAAACGCGCTGCCACTCACGTTCTTCAGGTAAAAATGAGCATTTACCATCGCGCAACCAACGTTTACGGTTTGGCTCACCAATGCCAATATCTAAATCGGTTGGGACTAATGTTCATATCGCCCATAATAACAATTGGATGACTTGGTTTTAATTCAGTTTCAAATAATGTTTGTAAATCTGCATAAAATTTAGCTTTTGCTGAAATTTAGTTTCATGGCTACGATTTTCGCCTTGTGAAATAGCCATTTTAATACGGTTAATACCCCAAATTCAGTTTCAATATCAGCCATAATCATACGTTTTTGAGCATCAGGCTCATCATTTGGAAAACCTCTGCGCACAGCAAGCGGTGCTTTTAGTAAAATGAGTGCCACACCATAATGCCCTTTTTGTCCATGATGAAAAACATGGTAGCCTAAATTTTTCAACTATATGATGCGGAAACTCTTCATCAGCCACTTTGATTTCTTGTAAACCAATCATCTGGCTGATGTTTATCAACAATAGCTTCTAATTGATGTGGTCTGGCACGTAATCCATTGATATTAAAAGAGATAAATTTCATCCTTAAGTGAAAAAATAGATAATATATGCTATTATCCATATGTGTAAATTAGAGAATCATTGCGAGCAATCCAACCAAACACTAATAATGGAATATTAAAAGTGTAAGAAAGTTGGTACAACAGAATCCCAAATATGATCGTGTTTTACCGTCTGCATTTTAAGCCTGAAGTTGGCCCTAACGTAGAATCGGATGCTGGAGAACCCGCATCGCCCAGCGCGGCTGCACCCCAACAATCGACATCGTTGCTAACGGTGAGAAACCAAAAAGAAACACACAGAGGCACATAAATAGAAGTAATAATTGGCACTGTCGAGAAAGAAGAACCGATGCCCATCGTAATTAACAAGCCAACAACTAACATCAACGCTGCAGCCATTTCTTTCGATGTAATCGCATCTTTTAGGCTTTCAATTAACTGCATTACTCCGCCTGTTGAATTAACAACGTTTGCATAGCCAGAAGCTGCAATCATCACAAAGCCAATCATCGCCATTAAGCGTAAGCCTTGTTGGAAAATATCATTGCTCTCTTTTAAGTCTAAATACGCCACCTAATGCGAAAATCACTAAACCAACTAAACCGCCCATTACAGTCGAATTTGTGGCTAATTGTACGCTACAAGTCGCTAAAATGGCTGCTACGCTCACGCCAATATGATAAGGCTTCACGCGTGCAACACGTTGAGCAATATCTTCTGATGTCGGTTCAGGCGTATTTTCAAGATAAGTGCGGCGTGGTTTACGATAAGAAACAAAAACGCAAATAACAACCCAGCCACCATACCCAATACTGGCACAGACGTCGCTTTAGTCATTTCAGCTGTTGTAGCCACCACACCATATTGTTCACCAACTTGGTTGATATTTTTCACTAAAACACTTTCTAAGAAAGATCTGACCAAAGCCTGCAGGAATAATCATATAAGTTGCTGTTAAACCAAAAAGTGAGCGCACAAAGCGACTACTCTGCAGTCCATTTTTAATTGGTTCATGACACTTAACAGTGGTGGAACAACAATTGAATAAAGGCAATATGGATTGGAATTAAGTTTTGTGACGACATAGAAAACGCCACTAACACAAATAAAAGAAAGATATGTTGAACAAAAGACTGAACGGCCCGATGGCGTTTGCCAAAACTTTTGAATAATTTTTAAACGCCAGTAAATCAGTTACCCCAGATCTCGATAACGCCACCGCAAACGCACCCAAGCACTGCGTAGTTCATCGCTGTTTCTGCACCTACCTAATCCGCCAGAGAATTTGTAATCGTAATTTTTAACGCATTAAAAAGCGCCGATAACGCTGATTGATCAACAGCAGGTTGATCGTGCCCTAGCACACCGCAAGTTAATGCGGCAATAATTTAACAGAAATAACCACGTTAACCCTCAGCAAACTGAGTACTAAAAGCACAATAATCGAAAGTACAACATCATTTGATAACATGATAAACCCTCGTAAATAAAAGACAATACCTTAATGTAACGAAAAATAAAGGCAAATCAAAGCCTCTCTCTTTTATAAAACTGATTTCTGACCGCTTGTAGTAACACGCGCTCAACAAAAACACATAAACTGAAAATAAAATACCTGTTTTTATTGACAGATTAATCTTATCAATTATACTGTTTTTCCATTCAGTTATTTTTAGAAATCTTAATATAGACACAAGCAACCATTGATATTCGTTTAGCCATGGCTCATACATGGAACAACACAAATTTAATCGCCTGTTAGCCATTTTACAAACCGAAGTAGAAAAAGCGTTCTCTGATGCTATCATGCGAGTTCGCCCTTCTCAATCTATGAGCGATGTCTCAGTATTTGGTTTAGGAAAAATGGTAAAAACAGGATTGTCGCATATCTTGAAAACTTATTTAACGAGGTTCTGCCTTTGATGAGCTCAATGAAGATTATTATTAACGATTAAAAATCATCAAAATATCCTTTTGAATAATTTTATCTTTTCCATCTTGAAAAAGACTTGACAAACGCCATTTATTGCATCGTTGAAACGGCAAAGCACTTTCCGTTCGATACCGATTATTAAAATTTTAACGAGGTAATAAATATGAATTTTGAAAAGATTTACCACTAGAATTGGGCAGAAGCCTAACAGCTGAAGCCCAATCTTTAGCCGTGAGCGAAAGACAATCCTTATATTGAGCCAGCCCATTTACTTTATGCTTTACTGGCAATGAAGCAAGGCTGGCTCAATTGCACCGCTTTTTACCGCATTAAACATTCAGCCGACACGACTGATTGGCCGAATTAGAAAAGCATTTTAAACCGCAAACGCCGACCGTGCAAAGCAGTAGTAACACTCCAGTTATCACAACAACTAGCTCGATTATTAAACCAGGCTGACAAACTTTCACAACAATTCAATGACAGCCTTTATTTACATCAGAATTATGTGTGCTAGCCGCGCTGGAAGATAGCGGTGATTTGGGAAAATTATTCCAAACAACGGCAACCAAGAGAAAGTTGCACAAGCGATTAGTCAAATCAGAGGAGATAACGTGAATACACAAAATGCAGAAGAAACTAGACAGCGCACATATACGATTGATTTAACCGAGCGTGCAAAAGCCGGGAAGTGAATCCGGTCATTGGACGTGATGAAGAGATCCGTCGTACTGTACAAGTATTGCACGCCGTACCAAAAATAACCCTGTACTTAATTGGTGAACCTGGTGTAGGTAAAACTGCGATTGTAGAAGGGCTAGCACAACGTATATGTCAATGGTGAAGTCCCTGAAGGCTTAAAAAATAAACGTGTGCTTTCATTAGATATAGGGCGCATTGATTGCAGGGGCAAAATACCGTGGCGAGTGAAGAACGTTTAAAAGCTAGTATTAAACGAACTTGCTAAAGAAGAGAGGACAAGTGATCCTCTTTATTGATGAGATCCATACCATGGTTGGCGCTGGGTAAAACTGATGGTGCAATGGATGCAGGTAACTTGTTAAAACCAAGCCTTGCGCGTGGTGAATTGCTGCGTCGGTGCGACAACTTTAGATGAATATCGTCAATATCATCGAAAAGATGCAGCACTTGGAGCGTCGTTTCCAAAAAGTGATTAGTAGATGAACCAGCAGTTGAAGATACAATTGCGATTTTGCGTGGCTTAAAAGAACGTTATGAGATCCATCACTGCGTTCAAATTACTGACCTGCGATTGTGGCTGCAGCGACTTTCTCATCGTTATATTAGCGATCGTCAATTACCAGATAAAGGCGATTGACTTTGATTGATGAAGCGGCTTCTAACTACGTATGGAGAGTGATTCCAAAACCTGAGCCATTAGATAAATTAGGAGCCGTATCATTCAATTAAAATTAGAACGCCAAGCCTTACAAAAAGGGAAGATGAAAGCGGCTCGTCAACGTCTTGCAAAACTTGTGAGAAGAATTGGCAGCAAAAGAACGTGAATACCTGAATTAGAAGAAGTCTGGAAAGCGGAAAAATCTGCATTACTGGGTACACAACACATTAAAACTGAGTTAGAAAACGCACGTATTGCAATGGATCAAGCTCGCCGTGAAAACAACTTTGGAAAATGTCAGAGTTACAATATGGCAAAATCCTGCACTTGAAAACAGTTTTGCAGAAGCGGTCAAAACGTGAAGAAGAAGCGAAAATCACCTACTCGCACTAAAGTCACTGATGAAGAAATCGCAGAAGTGCTTTCTAAAAGCAGCAGGCATCCCTGTTTCAAAAAATGATGGAAGGCGAAAAAGACTCTTGCGTATGGAAGAAGGTTTTTACATAGCCGTAATTGGACAAAATGAAGCGGGCTGAAGCGTGCTAATGCCATTCGTCGTAGTCGTGCTGGTTTATCAGATCCAAATAAACCAATTGGTTCCTTTCTTATTCTTAGGACCAACCGGCGTGGGTAAAGCCGAGCTTTTGTAAAACGTTAGCTAGCTTCCTATTTGATGATCCCTGATGCAATGGTGCGTATTGATATGTCAGGTTTATGGAAAAACATAGCGTTTCACGCTTAGTAGGTGCACCTCCGGGTTATGTTGGTTATGAAGAAGGTGGTTACTTAACCGAAGCAGTTCGTCGTCGCCCATATTCTGTGGTTTTTACTTGATGAAGTGGAAAAAGCACATCCTGATGTCTTTTAACATTTTTGATTACAAGTACTTGATGATGGTCGCTAACCGACGGACAAAGGCAGAACTATTGATTTCCGTAATACTGTAGTGATTATGACTTCAAACCGTCTCACTTAATCCAAGAAGCGCCAAGGAGTTATGCCGAAATAAGCCTTAGTGATGTCAGTGGTAGGGCAACACTTCCGTCAGAGTTTATTAACCGTATTGATGAGACTGTGGTCTTCCGCCCGGTAGGTCAAGAACACATTCGTGCAATTGCGCGCATTCAATTAGACGCTTAATTAAACGCATGCGGGTAATAACTATGAAGTTACTGTACCGACAATGCTATCGACCATATCGGCAAAAGCTGGTTTTCGATCCATTGTTTTGGTGCACGCCCATTAAAACGTGCTATCCAACAAGAACGAAAACCACTTGCACAACAAATCCTTGGCGGTAAATTATTACCAAATCGCCCAGTTGTAGTGGATTATAAAGATGAAAAATTAGTGATTGAAAACCACTAAACCTAAAACAGCAAAAGACGAAAAGCTCCTTTTTATATCGATATTTCAACCTACAAGCGGTTATTTTTCTTCAAAAATTTTGCAATACTTGAACCCTAACGTTCTAGCCCTAAATGTTGCTTATAGGCATAAAGTGTTTTGCATCAGCATGGCAACCGTCATTGGACCCTACCCGCCAGGAACTGGGGTGATAAAAGCTTGCACGTTGCATGGGCTTCTTCATACGCCACGTCTCCTGTTAGTTTTCCCTCACTGTTACGATTGATGCCGACATCAATCCCACAAGCCTCCCTCTTTAATCCATTCTCCAGGAATAAAATCTGGTTTACCTACCGCCACAACTAAAATGTCAGCTGGCGTATATGACTAGCTAAATCTTTAGTAAAACGATGTGTGACGGTTACTGTGCAACCACCAAGCAACAACTCCATCGCCATCGGGCGCCCAACAATATTTGATGCCCCAACGACTACCGCGTGTGCCATACAAATCTACGCCCGTAGTTTCTAATAACTTCATGACCCCATAAGGTGTGCATGAACGAAGTGTTGGAATACGCTGACATAACCGCCCTACATTGTAAGGATGAAAACCATCTACATCCTTATGCGGAACAATGGCTTCAATCACCTTTGTGGTTTGAATCAATTTATGGTAATGGTACGTACCAAAATACCCTCAATGCTTTCATCTTGATTCAGCTGTTCAATGAGCGTTAACAGCTCAGCTTCACTGGTTTGCTCGGTAAAATCATAAGATTTAGAACAGATACCAATTTCTGCACAACTTTTTACGTTTATTGGATACATAAACCTCAGAGGCTGGATCAGACCCCACTAAAATTACCGCTAATCCTGGTGCTCTTGCACCTTTAGCTACTGTTGTGTAATTTGCTCAGCAATCATGAATTTCGTCTCTTTTGCTATGCAGTTCCCAGAAATAATTTGTGCAGTCATCTTTCTCTCCGAATCGTCGTCAGAAAACGTTTGCGCTATTTGTCGCAGAGTAGTAAGCAAATTTTAAAACCGATTAAATATACGCCGTTTAACTCGGGTCCGAGATTTGACGAAAAGTCTTCTCATCCTATAATATGCCTCTCACTTGTCGGCGAAGTAGCGCAGCTTGGTAGCGCAACTGGTTTTGGGACCAGTGGGTCGTACCGGGTCAAATCCTATCTCGCCGACCACTCTTTGATTTTCGAAATCCTTTTCTTTTATGTCTTAACTCTGCGCCTTAGCTCAGCTGGATAGAGCAACGCCCTTCTGAGCGTGGGTCAAAGTTCGAATCCTTTGGGGCGTGCCATTTATCTTTGGACCTTTTCAACAGGCGGTCGTAATTTTAATTTTGCAAATTTTTAACAAAATTCCATGCGATCTAGCGCAAAAATCATCCAACTAACAAAAAGAATGATTATGGCGAATAAGTTAAATAATCGTTAGAATGATACCGTTTCGCAAATTAACATCCGTGTAATTTAATAAGTGTTTGGACAAATTGTTTCAGACGCTTAGTTTTATTCAGTAAATCATCTCATTATATAAAATTTATATGATGAGAAGGAGTGATTATGCAGGCTCGAGACGTAAGTTCTTTAAGATCTGTGGGTGGTATGGCGGAAAGCAATACGTAACTG